>Ga0214543_1000739_pt1 | contig 57986 bp, 40 predicted proteins | sample CNSS2metaG_FD_160094 | JGI IMG/M metagenome (GOLD analysis project Ga0214543, IMG submission 160094) | Root nodule microbial communities from cowpea collected in UCLA plant growth center, Los Angeles, California, USA - CNSS2 | ecosystem: Host-associated > Plants > Roots > Nodule | place: USA...
GAGAGAGAGAGAGAGAGAGAGAGAGAGAAATAACACAATAAAGTAAAGATGGATTAGAATTTGTAAAAAAGATTAGTACCATCTTAGTATGATATTCATTATATAAAATCTTAATTTATATGTTGTGTCTCTAATTGTGGTACTGTACGTTTAATGTTTTCTACTAACTCCTATTCTATTAAAAGAGTTTTATATAACTCACATTATTAATAATATTTTATTTAGTTGTTACACAAATTAATGTTTGTGTGTGTTAACCATTATTTTATAGATACTGACTAAAATTAATTAATAAATATTAAATTCTGTAAAATTTCATAATTAACTGTGATATCAAATAAATTATGATTTCAATAATTATTTATCAAATTTTGTTTTATTTAGAGGATAAGAATGTATTTCAACAATTATTAATCAAGTTTTACTTTATTTAAAGAATAAGAATGTCTGTAAATATTATACTTGTAATTGATAATTTATTTGAAACTTAATAAAAAGTTAAAAATAATAAAATTATTTTATATGTTTAACGATTTGTTATTTGATAGTTTGATATATTAGGTTACTTATTATTATTTTCATTTGTTGTTTTCTCTGTTAGTTTAAGATATTTTTTTACATTTAATTATTTTAATTTTTAACAACAATAAAGTGAAATTAATTATTATTATTATTTTTTTATTTTTGTGTGTATCAAATAAATTATTAGTTACAACTATAACATTTATAAACACTTTTATTATCTGACTAAAATAAATTTACATTAATGATTATCGAAATCAAAGTTGAATAACACTTATAAGTTTATATTATTTTATTTAGTAAAATTAATTATTTCATATTTTAATATAAATGTGATGGAATAACCGGTTGTATTTAAGAAAAATATTTATTTGTTAGTCACAGTGTCTTTAAGGTTGAGAATCTTTAATTTTTTTAAGTGTCAATAACATAACTCAATTAGAAAGTACTATAAAACGTATGTCTTGAAGTTATAATCCTTTTGCAAGAAAGATGCCCCAAAGTTATAATAACATAAATTAATGTACCAAGTTGAATAAAGAGAATTATAACCGAAGGAGGGTAATTATGAATTATTTGTAATCATCCAATTCATATTTATTTTAAATTCAATAATTTGATCTGATTTTTAATATAAATAGTTTGATTTTTTTAAAATTTAAATTTAAATATTTAGATCAATATTTAAATCCAGGTCCAAATATTTAGATAAAGATCAAAATTCATAATCCATTTTTTATAATAGAAAAATAAATTGAATTTTATAAATTTGTATCTTTAGGGTTGACATAATCAAATTTAACAAAATTTTGGTCTGAGTCAACTCGTTCGAATTTCAACATGAGATCGATTCAGTTGACTTTTAGTTGTGGCCGACTCGACCGAATTTTGGTAGGGGCTGACGTTGTCAAATTCGGCTTAGTTTTGACTAAGGTCAACTTGGCGAAATTTGAACGAATTTCGGTTGGGGTCGACTCAGCTAAATATATCTAAATTTCTATCAAGCCTCAACTTGATAAAATTTTAACACATACGACCAAATTTTGACTAGGAACGACTTGTTTGAATACGACCAAATTTGGTTTAGGGTTGACTCGGACAAATTTTTGTCAAATTAACTTGATTGGATTCGACCGGAACTGACTTAGCCTAATACGACCAAAACCAACTTGACCGAATATGACTAAATTTGAGACAAGGCTTACTCAACCAATTTTCGATTGTGATTTACTCGATCGAATTTCCAAAATTATTGAAATATGACCTTATCATAAAAAAAAACGTTATTCCAAGAAAAAAAAACAGTACAAAATATAAAAAAGTTCCAAATCTCCTTTTAAACTCTACCATACAAAAACTAATTCTTAATTATTATAATTCAATGGTAACATAGCATTTGGTTTAGTACAAAGCTGGTCCTTAAAATAACACTTTGATGATAACATGATCTCATAAAACTTAATAAGATGTAATTGGTTGACTTCTTATACACTTGGAGACTAAATCAAGACTTGAACAACTAACGTACTAACATGCTTGAGAATTGAGATTTCTTTGAACCTCAACAAAAAATAACATATGTTAGTCATGACTAAAATTAAGTTTGTAATGTATTTTAACCTCTTGTTTCAAGGTCATTTCATATGTAGACCAATATTGCATCCTCCAAAAATAATTAATACTTTCTAATAAGGGTTTGGATGTGAAATACTTTTTGTATTTTTGTGTTTCCTAATCATTTATTGAATTCTTCTAATTTTTGACATGATTTGTCTCTTTCTTATCAGAATATTATCAAATATATGCAAGGAAAATCTTTTATAATATAATTATTGGAATTGAAAGGCATACATGTAATTATAATAATGACAATAATGAATTCCACAATGTAAGTAAAGAAGCTCCGGTAATTGTAATTATGAATTTTATAACATAGGTAATAATAATTGAATGTTTGAAGTAATTAGTGATTTTCATCCCAATTTTATTTAAATATACTTATAAAAGAAGAACATATTTTTATAATAAACAGATTAATTACTAACTTCAAATATATTTACCGGAATATATTTGAAAATGATGTGTCCAGAAAACTAATAAAAAATCATTTCTATAAAATATAATGTGATTCGCGTTTTCATTATTTTCTTGTCTTATTTCAATAAGGTTTGCCTTCCTTGTATATCATATATAATACTATGATTTTTTAAAATCACTTTTATCTCATTATATTACAAATATTCTTATTATTTTATTTAATATAATAAATTAATTAAAATATTTTTTTATCAATTTAAGAGAAAATTTAAATCTTTTTGAAAAATGAATATGGTATAGATTTGTTAGATATAGTATAGTAACATTAGGAGACAGACTAAGTAAAGTAAAATAAGATACCCTTGACGTGTATAGGGTATTTCTTAGGCAGCCAGGGGCCTTACTGTAATTATACATATCAGATATTTTCTCTGAACCGCACTCAGATATTTAGGAAGCCGTCCAAATATCTGCCCTCCCTTTCAGTCCACTTTCAACTTCAATCATACTACAAACAATCCATTATTCTAAAATAATTACACCCTTTAATTAATTCATTAATTGATATCACTAGCTATTAATACAATATAATTAATTATAGTTATTGATTTGTAATCAAATTTATGGAGAGAGATGAAGTCACCCAACAAATTTTCCAAATTTGAGAGGACTAATCTCTAACTCGTCATCATGATCCTTAACCCGATTCCCATACTTTATAATAAATTATTTGTTTTGTTTTGTTTTATTTAAAATTAATTAATTAATTGTTTAGATGAATTAACATCCGTAACCAGGTAGACCTTCCCAAAATAAAATAAAAAATAAAAACCAATCAACTTGTGTGATCCGATTTAATATTTTCTTTAACAAGTATATTATTTAATATTATCGTATTAGTGAAGGAAAATTAATAAAGAAGCAAGTGGAGATTGGTTTTCTTAAAAAAAAAATAAAAATAAAATCAACGAGGATTGACCAGACCACTCTCGAGTTGAGAGTTGAGAGTACTCCTAAATTAATTAACCCTGGTTGAGCGATGCGTGGTGGAGGTTAACCCTAGTTAAGAGATTGGATGCTATATAAAAGGACAGGAGGGCGTAACATTGTTCTTCGTGCTAATCTCGTTGGCTCTTTCCGTTTCTGTCATTTAGGGTTTGTGAGTGTTGTCAATGGCTTCTGGAGAAGTTGAGTTCCGATGCTTCGTCGGTGGGCTTGCTTGGGCCACTGACAACGATGCTCTTGAGAAGGCCTTCTCACCGTATGGCCAGATCCTCGAATCGAAGGTCCGTTAGTCGCAGGGATCGGATCTGACACCATTCGGATTTGGATTCTCTTGATCCTTCTTGATCTGTGCTCTCTCATCTGTTTTGCGTTACTTGATCTATGATACTTGTGTTACTATAATGATTCTTTTATTACTCACACCAATCGGTACGTTCATCTTCATCTTTGATTCAAAGGCGAAGATCGATCGGTTTTAATCTGATTTTTTTTTTCTTCATTTTCCCTGAATTTCACGGTTCCGAACCCGATCTGACGTGATTCTATGTTTGTGTGTGTTCAGGTTATCAACGACCGCGAAACCGGAAGATCACGAGGGTTTGGATTTGTGACCTTCGCCACGGAGCAAGCGATGAGAGACGCTATCGATGGTATGAACGGCCAGAATCTCGACGGCCGTAGCATCACCGTCAACGAGGCTCAGTCCCGTGGAAGAGGTGGTGGCGGAGGTGGTGGTTATGGAAGCGGCGGTGGTGGAGGTTACGGTGGTGGTGGCGGTGGAGGGGGATATGGACGAGGTGGTGGAGGAGGTGGTTATGGTGGAGGCGGCCGCCGTGAAGGGGGTTATAACCGTAATGGTGGTGGTGGTGGAGGTTATGGTGGCGGCGGCGGCGGATACGGAGGTGGTGGTGGTGGTTATGGAGGTGGTAGTAGGGACCGCGGATATGGGGATGGTGGGTCTCGGTACTCGAGAGGAGGTGGTGCTTCCGATGGTGGAAGCTGGAGGAATTAGTGTTATTTTGATTTAGGGTTTAGTGGTTGAAAACACGGGAGGATGTTGTCTCTTCCTCCCTTTCATATATTGTGGTAATTTTAGGTTTGGAATATCTTTGTGGTTTGAGCACCTGTTATTGTTTCAGTGTTACTGTCCAGTGGTTATCGTTTTTGACCTCTAAATTAATCTGTGTAATAACAACAAAAAATGAATTGTCATTATTATGTCTAGGTTTATGTTTTATTGGATTACAAAATCGAGAAATAAATGAAAAAAAAAAACCTTTGAATTTAATTATCGACAATTTGAATTTTATTATATTAAACCGTTCAGACTAATTTAGGGAATAATAATGAATAAATATGTATTCTGTGATATGATTTAAATGGTGTCCATAAATAAAATTAAGTGTATAATTCATAGATGTTTAAATTTTTTTCCAATTGGTAGTTGAAATTTGTATTTGTAATAAGTGACATTGAATTCATATTTATAATTTAGGAGTATTTTAATTACATAGTCATAAAAGTAATAAAATGATGAGTACAGAAGAGGTAGAACATCTTTGTTAGATTCATCGTAATCTGAGTAATTACGTGATTCAGATGGAAGAGTACGGAATTTCACGATACCTTTCTATCTTATGAATCCTAATCTGTTCAATTTCGTTAACACATTTTTATGATATAGTTACAGCTGATTATCAAGTACAGAATTATTTTCTGAGGTATTATATTACTATTACTATATTAAGTATTTTTAATTATAACTACTATATGACTGCGTCAATTTAATATTTTATTATTAAAAATTAAAGTATTATACATATGCATAAAATTAATGATTACTAAAAAACTCATTTTGCTTCTTAATAATATTTAAAGTAAAACTAAAAAACATAAGAGCTGTTTTTCCTTTAAATGCTATAGCGATATTTTTTTTCCTTTAAATATATTTAATTAAAAATATGAAATAAACGATAAATCAATTTTTCTCTTAATTTATTTTAAGAATATTGTAATTCACGAATATTAAAATCTGTCCAAGTTATTTTAACTTTAAATATATATTTTTTTAAATTGTAATATAAATTACAATAAAGTTGTTATTTTGTAATTAATTTAACATTTTAAAGATGTTAATTATAAAATTATTTATTAATATTACTGTTTTTTGTTTTTTTAGATATTCTTTTTATATATAATGTATGATATATGTGGAAATTAATGGATGTAGAAAATTTTTAAATATTTTTTTGAATAAATTAATTACAAATATTATATTAGAATTTTTTTATTTATTTTGATAACGTAATTGATTTTATTTTAAAATAAAATTTCATTTAAAAAATGAAAATTTAAAATGCAAATTAACAAAATTCTAGTAGTGAAATTTAAATCATATTTAATAATTTAATTTGGTGATTTTTTTTTCGAAATAATTTTAAATTTTATTATTTTAATTATTTGAAATATTTTTTAAAATTTAATTTTTTTAAATTTTCTTATTCAAATAACTCATTTTATCTCAAAGAACTTTAAATTCACCAATGTCCAATCCAAACTTATACAACTTAAAATATAAGAATTTTAAGAAGAATAAGTTTAAAATTATGGTGTATGAGGAGAATTATGAAATGTTAAAAATGAGTAATTTTTCAAATTTTTATATTGTTATATATTTACATATTTTATCATACCATCAATACAAAATATACTTGAACTTGATTACTACCTTTTCACATAAAATTATCTTAGCCATGGATACACCCATGTAAAACATTTCTCAAATGTCTCAAATGATAAAATAAGATGTCTATAACACAGGAGTTATTACGTTCAGAGATCAAATAAGAAGTTTTTTCTTCTCATTTTTTTCTTCTCACGACGTATTCAGATAGTGAGTTACATACATAGTTGTAGGTTTAAAAAAAAAACATTCTTAGCATTATTTATTTCTCTTTATGGTTCTAACATTTAATTCATTACATTTCTTTATGCAATTATAGGTTTTCATTTGCAATTTTGTTTTGTATTTTTAGCATTTGCATCTTCAGCTATTTATTTCAGTGTCCACTTCCAACCACAAAAATGACGCCACCATCACCACCACTACAATTGAAGGGAGCAGAGAGTGATTTTTTTATTTTATTAAACTCAAAAAGCAACACATCTAAATTTAATTAAAACCGTAAAGTTTAATCACTCTATTTTTTTAACAAGTGACAGTATGTTGGAAGTCTCATATCGACTAGAGATATGGTCAATTTATAATATATAAGTAGGTGCAATCCAAATCTCATAAGTCGATTTTGTGGAGTTGAGTTAGACTTTAAATCCACTTCTAACATTTTGATGTTTACAAGTGTTCTTTTTCAAATAACTACTTTATTTTTTTTAAAGACTCAAAGAAATATCTATTTAGTTATATTTAAATATAAAATAATGCAAGTGTATTAAGTATATCAAAATATAATATACGATTTTCTTTTTTTATATTAACTTTGAATTATATCAAGAATAAGAAAGAGTTGAAAAAATAAAGTTTTTTTTTTCTCATACTTCAGACCATATTAATGAGTCTTTAGAGAAGACACTAATGAGAAAATAAAATACCTATAAGACAAGAGTTAAACTCGTAAAAAATAAAAAAATATACAATCTAAAATTTTAAAATGATAGATTTATGATTCTTGTATCTTATATGATTTTTAATTTTTTTTTATTTCTATTCCATTATTGATAAATATTTTTCAAAATTAATTGGTAAGACTATTTTAAAATATAGGTATCGAACCAATAAATTTAGTAAAAATTGTAATATATAATAAAAGAAGTTGAAATGAACACTTTTCTAATTCATAAAAAAATAAAGAATTATTTTTAAATAAATGAAAGCTTATTTTATTTATTTTTTAAATCTAATCAAAATATTTTCGAAGTATCGTAAAGGTTTAGGTAACCAAAGAAAGAAAGGGAGGCTAAGGACCTTAAAAATACTACAATAATAATACTTAATGTATTTACCGGCAATCTCTACCTAAATTTAATATTATGCAGTTCCATGTTTTATCAGATCTCTTATATTGGCGTTATAAATATTTTTTCTTTTTCAGAAACCCCCTTCCCCTCAATTTCATTTTTTAGCAAAAACATTATAACTAAAACAAGTAAAAAATATAAATATTTTAAATATTCCATATTTAATCTTCAAAACACTTGTCGTGGGAAACAACTTCTAAACTTTAATTATTTTTAACTTGGAATCTGAATGTTGGACAGTAAAAAAGCAAACTCATTGTGATTATGAATTTCAACGAAAAATACTATGAACATAAGCTATACCAAAGGAGCCTATACCACAAGTCGTAAATTAAAATCAACTCACAACAAGTTAGTTAATTTTAACTTATAAGAAATATTTCATAGATAAATTTATGCAGGCGTAAAATTGAACGAGAACAGATGAATTTTAATTTATAAAAAAAAAATCATTTTTGTGGTTGTGAATATTCTCACACACAAGTTTGTCTGTAAAGTATGTTACTTGGGTAGGTCTCAAATTGTAAATAAAAAGCACTTTTTTTGAACGTGATTAAAAAAATCTGGACAGATGGTGTGGTTGTGGAGGAAGAAATGTTGAGGGAGAAAGCGATGAAAAAGACAGAAACAGAAACACCTAATTAATCCGAAAACAGAGTTGCAGACAGAAAGTCAAGAAGAGAGAGATAGAGAGAGAGAGTGAAGAGGACGAAGGTGAAAGGAGTGAGATTGAAGCCATCGCTCGCCGCTTTGACCTTCACTACATATATATCATTCTCCTTTCACTTCCTTCTCCCATTCAATTTCTCGCTCTCTCTGTTTCTCTCTGTTCTGTTCTCGTCTCATATTAGGAACCAGATTTCAGATCAGATCAGATCCCATTATGAGTTCCGACACGAACACGAACACGGACACGACGGCGACAACCTCGAAGGAGTCGAAAACAAGGTTACCGGATTTTTCGCAGAGCGTGAAGCTGAAGTATGTGAAACTGGGGTACCATTATCTGATGTCACACCTGGTGACTCTGTGTCTGCTCCCTCTCATGTCCGTAATCCTCATACAAGCTTCTCAGATGGAGGCGCAGGAGATTCAGGAGCTCTGGGCCCACCTCCAGTACAACCTCCTCAGCGTCATCGCTATATCCGCCATCCTCGCCTTGGGATCCACCCTCTACATCATGACCCGACCCACATCCATCTACCTCCTCGACTTCTCCTGCTACCGTCCCCCCCACCACCTCACCGTCCACTTCCAAAAGTTCATCCACCACTCCACCCTCACCGGCGACTTCCTCCCCTCCTCCATCGATTTCCAGCGCAAGATTCTCCTCCGCTCCGGCCTCGGCGAGGAAACCTACCTCCCCGAGGCCATGCACTCCATCCCCCCCCGCCCCTCCATGGCCGCCGCCAGGGAAGAGGCCGAGCAGGTCATGTTCGGCGCCCTCGACAACCTCTTCGCCAACACCCGCGTCAAGCCCAAGGACATCGGAATCCTCGTCGTCAATTGCAGCCTCTTCAACCCCACCCCCTCCCTCTCCGCCATGATCGTCAACAGGTACAAGCTCCGTGGCAATGTCAAAAGCTTCAACCTTGGCGGCATGGGCTGCAGCGCCGGCGTCATCGCCATCGATCTCGCCAAAGACATGCTCCAGGTTCACCGCAACACTTACGCCGTCGTCGTCAGCACCGAGAACATCACTCAGAATTGGTACTTCGGGAACAACAAGGCCATGTTGATACCCAATTGCCTCTTCCGCGTCGGTGGGGCCGCCATTCTCCTCTCCAACAAAAGCTCCGACAGGAGGCGAGCCAAATACAAGCTCCTGCACGTGGTGAGGACTCACAAAGGGGCGGATGACAAGGCCTTTCGGTGCGTGTACCAGGAACAAGACGATGCCGGAAAAACCGGCGTGTCTTTGTCGAAGGATCTCATGGCTATTGCCGGTGGGGCTCTCAAGACTAACATAACCACTCTGGGTCCCCTTGTTTTGCCTATAAGCGAGCAACTTCTTTTCTTTCTCACACTTGTCGTGAAAAAGCTTTTCAACGCGAAGATGAAGCCTTACATCCCTGATTTCAAGCTCGCGTTTGACCATTTCTGCATTCACGCCGGTGGAAGGGCCGTTATTGATGAGCTGGAGAAGAATCTGCAGCTTCTGCCTCTGCACGTGGAGGCTTCCAGGATGACGCTGCACAGGTTCGGGAACACCTCGTCGAGTTCGATTTGGTACGAGTTGGCTTACACGGAGGCGAAGGGGAGGATGAGAAAGGGGAACAGAGTGTGGCAGATTGCGTTCGGGAGTGGCTTTAAGTGTAACAGTGCGGTGTGGGAAGCTCTCAGACACGTCAATCCCTCACCCAAATCTCCATGGGAAGATTGCATTCATAAGTACCCTGTTCAGATTGCATAGTCACTCTGTTGCAGCTTTATTCATCACAAAAATTCTGGGTTTTCATTTTAGATTCTCCTCTTTTCAAACTCCATTGAGTCATCATCGATTATTCTGTTTTCATTGTTCCTTGAGTTGAGCTTTCACATTACTGTATTCTGATGATCATTACATAATTTTTTTTTTTAAATCTTCAGATCAGTGTTAACGTCGTTTTGTGTGCATTTTTGTTGCTGGTTCGAACGATGTTGTAGGTAGGCAACTGGTGCAAGTGTTTGGATTTAGTCAGAAATTTGTTGGAACTGTGCTGCCCCTATAGATTAGGTTTTGTTTTTTTTTTTTTTTTTTTTTTTGTTGTGCATTAAATTGTGGAATTGCGAAGAACGAGTCTTCAAAAAGAGTGCACTGTACCTACCGATTAAGCATAGGAAAAACGAGGATGGCAGAAAGAACGTAACCTAATACCTTCAAAAAAATGCTTCCTTTGTAAAACAGAAAAATGGCACATGGCGCGTCTTTTGTTACATTTTAGGTATAAATATGATTTCGTGTACATCAAACATTACTCTTCGCTAGTTGCTATATATAGATTAGAAATTTTTTCAGAATTTTATTGTCTGACGCAAAAAATAAATGAAATTTAGTCAGCAAATAGATGTGCAGAACTTTGGTAAGCTAAGGCTAAAATTAATTTTTTTAATGATAAAAATAGTCTTAAAATTTGAATCGGTACAAGTGGTGGTGTAAAAAAATATATTTTCCGAATAAGATTGAAAATTGAGTGGGGTGGGGGCAAATAAAAGATTGCATTGGGTGTAGAAACAATGTTAGCTATTATTTCTGCTCATTTTCTGTTCTGACACATGAAGTGTTTTTTGGCAATGCATGTTTTTCTTTGAATAAAATATTCTTCTTTTTCCCTTAAAATAATAATATTCTTCTTTGCCCATCTAACTTTCAATTGTTTAATTTCAACCTTGTTAGGGAGAGGGAGACACCTCTCCTTTCTCTTGGTGTCTATAAATTTTGAAGAGCATCTTCTCTCTACTCGCAACTTCTTCTGTAAAAGTCAAAAGTTACTTACTAAATGAAAAAATAAAAAAGTGGTAAATGCAAAAAAGTTAGATTTGAAAGTAAAAAGACTAAATTTTGTTTAATATTTTGGATGATGCAGGTTGTTCTGGTTAGCAGTAAAGTGACGAAAAGAGAAGCCTCTAGAATAGTTACGTTCATGTCTCTGAGATATTAATAATGTTTGTGTTCCTTTTAGGGTACATGTAGAATTAATCAACTTTTAATCTTAACCATGAAAGTAATGGATAATTTGGTGAGGGAAGATACAATGATTAGCATCTAATTCCATGGTAGGAGTATAATTAGTTTTAAAAGACATGGACGTGGCTATTTGTGTAAGCAATAAGTTTTACGATGCATATTGATTATTCAACCATCACCATGGTGTCAATATTATTATTATATGGCCTCATTATTAGTGATTCAATATATTAGAAATTAAGGATATCAGTTTAAATTTTACATCGGTTAGAACTAAGAAAATAAAGCATTATATAAGAATAAAGATCCATAAATCTATAATTTTAAAATTTTAGGTTGAGAGTGATGCCAATATTTTATGTGATTAGACTCAGGATTTATTGGTATTTATTCTCTCCAGAAACTCTCTCCCTCAACCTAACAATTTTTCTTTCTTTCTCAGCTTTTGCAACAAAAGAAGATTCAATCAAAATCCCAAATCAATGAATTTTAAGTCTACAAGAATACCAACAATACTCATGAATCGTGGTTCTTTGTAAAATACCTACCAACAAGATTATAGTATTTTTTTAGTTCTGTCCCCAACAGGGTGGTAGGAGATTAAAAGATGAACATTTTGTGCATAAACATGGGAAACGGTTTAACTAATTCAACTAAATTTTTTTTGACCCACAAAATTGGGAGTTGAACTGGTTTGAATTTTTTTGTTTAAAATCTCCACTTAACTGAAGTGAATTAGGTCAGTCTGACGTAATAAATTAAAAAAAAAAAGAGAATGAGTAATTTATAAGCTGTCTCACCAAATAAAAAGAACAAAGGAAAACATTAATAAGTAGACATAAATAAATGTAATCACACAATTACATAAATGTTATCATCAGTTAATTAAAAGTAATGTGTAGAAAAGAAAAAAATGGTTTATGAAAAAGACAGAACATTTAGCATTTATTATCTTCACAGTTAACTTAAGCATATTCGAAAGTAACATCTGCTATTTAAAGTATTATTATGATAATGATATCACAAAAAGTCAAGCGTAAAGTCATGAAAATGAACCGTCTTCGATTACAACGAAGAAACATCAAAGAAATTTTCTACAAATTTTTTTTCTTTATTTTATTTCTAGTAATTTATCTCGCAATCATTTTCCACTCTATAATTTTCTCTCAAACAAATACATTAATTTTCTCTCTAAACTACAACTCTATGGTTAAAAGCCAATTAGTTAATATTCTAGAATTAACAAAAACACAATTTTTTTTTTCTAAAATTAGGATTCTATAGCTAAGAAAAGTTCAACTTAATTAAATATACATTTGATTTTTATGTTTAACTTATTGTCACTGTTTTTGTATTGTTTAATTTACGTTAAAGTATATTAATTAATAAATGTTAATTAATTTTTAAAATTATGTACACATTATTTAAATTTTAATTTAAGCTTAATTAAGTTTCAAGTGTTTTTATAAATTTGTGTATTTTATTAAACTTTTTTTATTTATTTAGAATTCAAAATTATTATGTTTTTCATTTTAGTCTACACCATTTAATTTTTTTCATTACTTTTTCGTCTCCATGTATTAATTGCGATATTATTTTATTAATCACAAAAACATAACATATTTTAACACCAGAAAGAAGAAATAAGGATAAGAAATAAGGATAGTAAAAAAGATAATAACTACATCATTCGTTATTTCCTTAATTCTCCTGTGAAGGACTTGACACTGTTTCTAAAAATGACCTAAATTACAATTGAAAGATATACAGGTTCATTTCATAGTAGACTTAGCCATTGCTTCAGATTATTTTCAGGTTGAGACACTAGTTCAGAAGCCTTGAGCAAGAAAATGAAAAAGAATCAAAGAGAATGATGAACAATGAACAGAATATTAGTTAGAATTATGTGTAAGATGAATTAACTGCGTGATGGTGTGGATTTGTAATTAGGAAGTGGAACATGATCAGATTTTGTTAGGAATTGGAGTTTAAGTCTAATTCAATTTCACATAATCGATCTGTATAGTAAGATTTGTGCTATGTTTCTGACATTCTCCGAGAGTATCTCGTAGTGTCTTTTAACATCTTCAATGCTTTTACTAGTAATTGCTTATTAAGAATTTAAATATGAGTTTAAGTCTTATATTGATTAGAAATGAGAAAGTAGAGCACTATATAAAGATAAAGACTCGTACAGTCATAACTTTAAAGTTTTAGATTGAAAGTGATATCAATGCCTTATGTGATTGGACTCAGGTCTCGTTGATATTTGTTCTCTACAGTGAAAATTCCTCTTGATCCGGACAATACTGCTTTCGGTACATTGTGCCACCGATGAGGGGTATCTTCTCATACTTTGCAAGTGCCTTTTGGAAGCCATGAGAAAGAAATAGGGAAGGAAGAAAGAAGGTTGAGAATAAAAGTGGTGTGGTCCTTCACGTATAAATAAAATGGCTTCAGGTTGAAGAATAGTGTGGGTTGTACCTCACTCACTCATAGCCGAATCTGAGTTTCCAAAAGTTTCTGCTTTAGAACCACTAAATGAAGAACAACATGGTACGACCAAATCAGGGGAATCGGTTTCTAATGAATCTGGTTCTGGATTTCATATCTTCACCTTTCTTTTCTTTCTCGTTCATTCTAAATTAACTTCCTATACAACAAATTATACAACTCAATACATTAGGCTGTGAATCTTCCAGGGTTTGGAATAATGCTGAACGATTTATCATTTTAATTTCAATTAATAATATGATTAATTATTTATTTTGTCTTGTAAATAATTAAATTGAAATAAAACTCGAGTAGTTTTAATTGAAAAAATAATTTACAGTGATAATAAGAACTGTAAATATTATAAATGAAACTCCATTCCAATAATGCACGTATTTAACTATTTGCAATCACACTGTTACTTAATTGTTTAAATTGATTGTATTCTTTTAAACTTTGTTGTCTTAAAAATTTATTGAGTCCTTACAAAATGTGGGATCTTAGTCAAGTTGGGCCTGGACTTTCCTTGCACCCAGGCCTTCTTTTTTCAATTACCTTTTTCTTTTTTTTTTCTTAAATCACACACGATTTTATTTTTTATATCAAAATTTGTTAAATAAACACCTTTTAAATTTTCAGATTTTGGCCCAACTGCAAATATTGGTGTGTTTGATATTACAATTTTGTAATCATGGTCTTTTGAATTTAAAACGTGTAAGTTCAAATCATCAAGATAATTGTGATTTTTTATTGTCAAATTACTAAAAACCTCTTCTAGAAATTGAATTAATGATCTCTAACTATAAAGAACTAATCGCTAAAATAATTAGAGACAAAATTAAAACCTTAACTATTAATTTTGGAGAAAGATTTAAGATTTAATAACTAGTTGTCGCATTTTTTCTTTTAGCAAGCATTTACTGGGACTTCACTTTACTCTTCTTAATAATTAGAGACAGATTACTTGTCCTGCCATTACTTCAATTTCCTGCAGATAGTTGTTGTTAAAAAAAAAGGCGCAATTTCCAGGAGATTTAAAAAAAAAAAAAATTAAAAATTTTAAAAAGAAAAGAATCCTATTAATTAAAACTAATTTATGAATAAGTTAAAATTAATTCTGATGAAATGTCTTTTATAAATCAACTCACTCCTATATATATTTATTTTACTTTATAAAAATGAATGCTTAATAAATACTCCTAAAAAATAGTTTGTATCGAATTCTTTCAAAGCCATATGGGTGCTTTGTTTTAGATTTTTTTTGACATATATATGTAATTAAGTTTCAATTTCGTTTTCTATAATATAAAGATTTATGGTAACTTAAGGCTGTTGCATTTAATCTAATATGAAAATGTCGTAGTAGGTAGAAATGTGGTTATATTTTTTGTGTAATAATTAAGAGAAATGTGATTATGTTAGGGTTTGATGATTGAACAGATACTTAGAAAGGAAAAATGTACATACAGATATTGAAAATGAACATCGACGACAATATCTAATGTATTTCCACCTATGGCAGTGGCATACAGATGTGTTATTTTGTGAACATTGACTTTGCTTATTCCAACCAAGGACTTGTTCATTCCCATTCTTCCCAATCACCCTTTATTCTCAACTCAAATCTACACTTTTATAATCCCACTAACCATCCACAAATAAAATGTATGAATTTAAATTATTATTATTATTATTATTATTATTAATTATATTATGAAACTTGTCTGACTATACAAACGTTGGAAATAATTAAATTAAGTGTGTGGGAATTCATTGAAGAATGGTCTTAAGAGAGTAACATTTGTGTCTGATTATGGTAGGTAGTTGAATATATGAATCTTTATGGTGTTCCATCTTCTTTTTCCCATGTCGAACATTAGAATATGGGAAAAAGAAGTAGGTGTCTGCTACTTGCTGCTTTATTTAATCCATTTAAGACATTTTGTATTGCCACTTGCTAATAAAGAAGATACCAGATAACCATGAAATAAATTTCTTGTTGAAATGTGTGTATCGAGGGAGAGAGAAAAAAAACAGATTCATATACTACATTGTTGCACACCAAATATATGAAGAATAAAATGACATGAGGTAGTTTAGTGCCTGCACAAAATAGGAACAAACCCATATGGTTTTTGAATTAAATGCATCATATATAGATAGTTTCAGATCTCACGGTCTCTCTCTTCACTCTCACATTTGTCTCTACTCATTAATCTAATCAATTCCTCACTCCAAAATTTCTATTCTAATATTGTCTCAGTCTTTTGTGTCTTTGTTCTTAGTGATTGCTCCAAAACCCTTCATGTGATATTGCCTCTCTTTATCCACTCACATCTTTTTTTTCCTTCCGTTAAGTTTTCAATCTATATGGGCTTCCTTCTTCACTGTATTTATGTTCGGGAGCATCATTAAAGTCGTGGAACGATCATACGATCACTCTAAGATTAAAATATGAGAGTTGTTCCAGAAAAACTCTGCATGAATTCATATGAAAACTTCTTTTAATTAAGGGTTCAGTAACAGCATGGCTCCACCTTCAAATTTAAAGCTGCTTTAAAAAGATATTGATTCACTGGAAAAATCAGCAATCTTGGGTTTGGAATAATAATTTGAATCCAAAATGTGCTATATTCTCTCGTGGTGATTACATGTGAATCCTATCCCTATAGAAAAAAAGGGGTTATGTAGCATCAGTTAAAAGGGTTGAATACATTAATTGCTTTTGAATGTGTTTTTCCAAAACCATACTTCACTTCAGAGATTTTCATGTGCACCGAACTTGGGTCGATTGAGGAAATGCTCTGAAAAGTATGAAATCATGTGAGACTCGTGGCATCTTGTCACCATCACCGTATTATTATTATTACTGCATGTATGCATGTACGTGAATGTTCTCATACATGTTTGTGCACAGCATGTTTCGTGAACAATGTTGGCGTTAGGTTTATATCAATGCCTCTATAAATATTTATTTGAGAAAAAATAAAAGAAACTTTTCTCTGAGATGGCTGATAAGGAACAGATATATGATGTTACAGGTGCTGTAGCAATTGTAAGTTTAGTATGTTTCCGGAGTTTTGAATTGTCTCTATGTACTATGATTAGAATCAGTTGCGCATATTTTGGGTTACGGTCAAAAACAGACAACAAAAGTAAGAACGATGTTGTCAGAAGTAGGGTTGATGGCTAGCTATTGAAGACAAAATATACTTTGGTGTAGCGTAGTTCAGAGACTCCTTGATGAAGTGAGATATGGATGGATCCTTTCCTTATACTAAGCAAAAAAACCTTTTAGGGTAAAAGTTCATGAATGTAGAATCAGTCTCTGCTCCAACTTAGAAAACAGTGTGTATTTTCGTACTGAAACAAAATTGTCAACGCAGGGTGGTGAAATGAGTTGAAGAAGTAAAGAATGTAACCACGAAATGACCTCAAAGGAACAAATACCATGCATTTTGAATTTTCCTTCTTCTTGGAAAAATGTCTGATTTAAAAATGATTTTCATTTAAATGTAAAGCATCCAGCACATGTAGAATATGTTTGAAAGGGAAGGAACTGAAAACAAAAGGAATATATTGAGATGAAATTTGGAGAGTACGAGAGAAATTAATAGTGCATGTTGCTTCTCTGCTAACCACGAGTTTCATATTACAGTACTCGTACCCTCAATCATGATTATCAACTGCTACTGTTTCAGAGTCACATTTTCTAAATAAACAAAAAAATTGAGTATGAGAGACGTGAGTTTTTTGGATGTCTATTTATGGTTGTTTTCGAGAGATATTACTGAGACGACACGTGAGTCAATTCATATACAAAATCAATTCTAACCTAAAATTAAGACAATAAATTTGTTAATCTTCATTTTATATATATATATATATAAATACCTACTACCACCACGAAATTAAGAGTGTTTCATAATTTGCTTTATAGACGTAGAACCTATCGTTGTGTATCTGCAATATGCAATGCATGTGCTGCTGCTAGCATGACAAGACGTAGAAACTTTGGCTTGCAAATTTTAAAGGTGTGGGTTCCAACGTTGGGGATTGGAACTAGAAAAGAGACTCAAGCTTTTTTTCTTCCCTTTTTCTTTAGAGAAAAAATGTCTAATTTTTGGATTAGTGAGCGTCTTTGAGTACTTTTTTCTTTAAATATATAATATTATGGTGGAGAAAACTTTTTTTAAAAGATAATTTTGAGAAAATGCATCTTTTCTGAATAATTTTAAGCACTATTTTAACCAAAGATATTTTGTTAAAAGGTATTCAAGCAAAGAAGTTATTGCTTTCACTTATCTGTGCACTAAAATTGGTAAGTGAGAGTTTTTTCTTTCATTGATTTCGCGTTTAATAGTAGAAGTTTTAAGGAAAAAAAAAAAAACTTCTTAATATCGGACGTGAAAAGATAAATGCATTCAAATGTCGAGTCCAGATTTTCTATTAGTTGTTTTGGTACTGTCCTCTGCTGAACATTAAAAATACACTAGGTCAGTAGAGGAACAACACAAAAAACTCAACAGAGAATCTAAATTTGTGTTGTTCCTCTACTATGCCTTCATAATATACTGATTATCACTAATTTTGACATTTTAAAATATATTAAAAAAATATTTAAAATATTAACACAATGTACTTTTGATGCTCAACAGAAGACAACACCAAAAAGACTAGTAGGGAATCTGGACTCAACCTTAATCCAATGATGTTATGGATCTTTATTATTTTTATATAGTGTTTAATTTGTTTATTCTATCTAATGTGCGACTTTGACTCACATTTAGACTATTTCCAACTTACAACTCATTTTCTTACACGATTTGAAGTATATTTTTATTGTATATTGAAATTTATTAAATTTTTGAAGATTTTTAGAACAATTTCTATCGGTGAAGTTGTGCACATAATTTTGTAATTTTAAATAAATAATAATAGAGAATTATTATAAAAATGTGTTCAAATATAATTTATTTGTTAGGTTATGTTGTAAGCCGAAAAAGGTTATCACGAAGGAATAGTATTAGAAATAATAAAATTATCTAACATTTTATTTATTTTAGACATTTTAAAAGTAGAAATATATTTTTAAAATATTTATTAATTGAAGAACGGAGTGGTGTAAAGATTAAATTTCTACTTCTACACATACAGTAAACTAATTAAGAATAATCCAGTCTGATTTAAAGTAATTTCTGTAAAAATCAATAATCTTGTTTTTTAAAATCTATAGACAATGAATGTCATACTTATTTTTTGTCTTGTCACTAAAAAAAGAGATAAACCATAAGAATTCTTACATCTGAAAATCCAGTATCCAACTTATTCCTCCTTTCTCTCACTAAATATAACATTTGTGAGTTATATTATTATTATTATTATATTAATAATAATAATAATAATAATAATAATAATAATAAGTAAAGGAATAGTTTCCGATACATTGGATCTGGTGCTCTTCTGCGTTGCCACATGCCACATCTTTCTTCCAATTATTAATTTGGTTTATATTTATTTATTTATTTATTTTGGATAAGAAGAACTTCCTCTCAAGCCAATTATTAAACATGGGATTTAGTTTGCGTGATTGGTTCTAACAAGATACAACATCAGATTATTCTCAACCGACAGTACAAAATGTAAAATGGAAAAACAGATGAAAGGAGAAAAAACAGCAACATACCTCAAGCTATATCATAATTTTAATATGGTAAACTTCACCAGTGAAAATTTGTTTAAGTTTAAATATTTATAAAAATTTTATAAATAACTATAAATAAATCTATTGAATTTATCTACATATACAATAATTAAAGTGTAACGAAAGTTTCACACTGACTAATAATAGATTTGTCCCGTGTTAAGTTTGATCTAAATTCAATTTCTAATACTAACGGAAGATTAATATTCTGAACAACAAAATTGATGGTAAAATTAAACTATCAAACGTTACTTATTCTTTGGAGATGCATCGTGTGAAGGATATAATGGAAGTAGCACTGAGAAAAACAATATTCCATAAAATTTAAATTTATAAATAAATGATCAGATTTTCTCACTTAAATTTTCAGTAGGCCATTATATGATAAACTAATTCTTTTTCTTTTCCTTCGTCTATGAAAATATTCAAGTAAAAGTCTGTCTTCATTGAAAATAGTGTCATATTTTGTATTGGACGATATTTAAAAATTTTCCCGAAATAAAAAAATTATAAAAGAGATATACAAAATCTAAAATAAGCGCGATCCAACTCAAAGGTGTTCTTGGCTGAAATCACGCATGCCTTTTTTGGGTACAGGCAAATTACACACATGCCTAGCAAAAAAAAATAAAATTATAGCGCCCAAAGATATGTATGGGCCACAAGTGGATGAAAGAAAGCCAAGGATGAGAAGTTAAAAATTGAGTTGAAAATGAAGAAAAAGCGAACGCCATTAAGCAAACATGGAAGTTGTGTTTGTTGGTCTTTTAAGAGAGGATCACGGAAAGATATAACAGGATTTATGGATCTTTATTTTTATACAGAGACTTACAGGAATCATGAAAATAAATTCAACTCACTTAATTTAGAATCTTAGGATAATAAATTTATAATTTTTTATTTTTATATAGTATTCAACTTTTTTATTTTTATTCGATATAAGACTTACACTCTCACCTGAAGTGTGTTGATCTCATGTCATAAACTCTTACTTGTGAGTCGCATTGGTTGAAGCTGGAAATGGTGTTCCACCATAAATAAATCTGCAAGCAAAGCATGATTTAGACTACTCACTCTTTCTTTTCAAGTAGTTTACTTGTGTGGGCCTTCTCTTGTGGCAACCAGATGTCTCACACTCCTCTTTTTCCAAAACCATAATCATACTCACTCACACAACAACAACAACCACAGCAAAACGGATTTTCAAGTGGTCCCGTACCTTTAGGTAACAAGCTTCAATTCAGATGAAGTAACTACCCAACGGGGTTTTCTATCTTTGGAACGGACTAACACAGGGTGTAGGAATCTTCACCTTCTAATCATCAAGGTACTGCGTTTTGTACCTTCAAACACCTCATTGTGTGTTAGAGCGGGAGTTTGCAACTTTTGTCATCCATTAAGAGAATGAAAGAACGAAAGAGAGAAGTGTAATTATGTGTTTTTTTGGTATCAAGAGTCCCACATCGATCAACTAAGTGTAGGTGATTAGTGTTAAGGAGTAGGGTATATGAGGGAGTGGAAGGGGTGAGACAGGCCCACGTGGCAGTCATGTCAATAGGGTCCAATGCCCACAGCTCTCTCTTTCTCAACTTCTAATCTAATCCACTCCTTGTCTCTCTTCAATTAATTCACACTCACCCTTTTTTTTATTTTTTTATTTATTTTTATATATATTATTCCACCACTTTATATATACCCCATCCCTTTTCCACTCCAACCCTAACATAACATAAAAGCATTTCTTTTCACTTCTCCTAATTCTCCTTCACTTCCTGTGTGGGGCCCTACTTCGCTTTGCTATAAAGTGTTGCCTTCTCTCCACGCGCCCTCTGCAAAATCCTCTGTTTCGATTCAACAACATCAACAACAACAACAACCTATAACTGTTACTTGTTTCGTAATCCTAATTAACGTAAAAAAAGAAACAAAAGAATCGAAAATGTTGCACTGTGCGAACACGTCGGGGAATCTGGCTGGGGACATGACAGTGTGGGAAAGACAGAGGGCGAGGATGAAGTGGCAAGAAGAGCAAGGCTACTTTTCTGCGTTCGACGCGCTTTTCTCTTCTTCTTCTTCTTCATCTCTTCATCTTCAAGATTCCTTCTTGCATCCTTCTGATTCCGGTTGTGCGCTTGGTGAAGTGGTGGCTCAGGCTCAGGCTCAACCTCGCTCGATGAATAAGCCTTCTGTTCATGGGTTTGATGCAAGTTCTTCAATTTTAAGGACTTTTAGTTGTCCACCCGCTTTGGTGGAGCCCGAGCCCGAGCCCGAGCCCAGGCCCACTGGCTCCTCGATTGGGAAAGAGAGTTCCAAGAAAAGGAAACCTGAGAAGCTTCACAATGCTAAGGTGTGTGAACAGAGATGAGAGAAGAGAACGTGTTGTGCATTCTGTGAGTGTTGTTGTGTTAAACTGACGGTTGGAGTTTTTGTTTAGTTTGTTACAGAAAATGATATGAAAGACAAGAGGATCAAAGTGGGTGCCGACGATGAACAATCCAAAATCACAGGGAGCCCCAAGAGTCATAGCAACAAGAGAGAAACCTGTGCAGATACTTCAAATTCGAAGCAAAATTCCAAAGCATCCGAGGTTCAAAATCAAAAGCCTGATTACATTCACGTGCGAGCACGTCGCGGCCAAGCCACCGATAGCCATAGCTTAGCTGAAAGAGTGAGTACTGATTAACATTTTATTTCCACGTTAAGGTTCGGTGTGTTTTTCTTTGTCTGGATTTTGGTTCTTGGATTTTAAAGTAGGTATTCTATCTCAACTTTTTGCTCAGGTTAGAAGGGAAAAAATTAGCGAGAGAATGAAGTATTTGCAAGATTTAGTACCTGGTTGCAACAAAATCACGGGAAAAGCGGGAATGCTTGATGAAATCATCAACTATGTTCAATCTCTTCAACGACAGGTTGAGGTAAGAGCCAGTGGTGCATTTCCTCTTTTCCTTTCACACTGATCTATGCGAAATTCATTTGGACCCCACTTCGTTTGCGTGGATATTAAAAACTTATTGTGTATATTATGTGATCATCATCTGCAGTTTCTGTCAATGAAATTAGCTGCGGTGAACCCAAGGCTCGACCTCAGTATTGATGATCTGTTTGAAAAAGAGGTAAGGAATATTATGCGGTTACAGTGTTTCTTATGTCTTGGTTCTGTTTTCCCGGTTCTGAAATATTTGATCTGATCCTATAGGTGTTTCCCTGTGCTGCGAATTTTCCAAACATTGGAATGTCATCAGATTTGACGAACTCTGGCTATGTTCAATTTAATTCACCACAACAAATGGTTTCGTATGGAGGATTAGACACGGTGATTAACCCTCCCTACATGGGGCTAAAAAGGAATGTATCGGTGCCTGAAACATATCTTCACTCGTCCTCTTTCACAGTAGGTTTCACCTCTCTTTATCTATTCCTTGTTGTTACATTGCTCAATGATCTCAATTTGATCTCATTTTTCTTATGCTGCAGCAATTGCTTCCCTCCTCAACATGGGAAGGTGATTTCCAAAACCTTTGCAATTTGGATTTTGATCAAGTGCGAGCCACATCTTTCCCTTCTCATTTGTCCTCAGGTAACTAAAATTTTGTGCCGTGTGGGATCACTTTTTCCTTAGCCTGCTATCTTAAAAGCAGAAAGTAGAAAGATAAAAATAGTGGATTTTAATACATGATAGAGACGTTAAGCCCCACTGATGTTGATAACAGCATATAAACGCTGAGACCTTTTCCATTAATGAGAATAAAGATTTGTTTTGTGAAAAAAATGATCTGTTTAATCATGTATGTGCTTCTTCTTTTCTTAGTACTAGCTGAGAAGGATAAGACATTAATCACATGACAAAAGGAAAAGAGACTAGGTTGTTTAGAGGCTTAATCGTGTTCAGTGAAATAAAATGGATAATATTGAAGATGAAGAAGCAAGGTTCCCTTTTTGCAATTAAGTTGTTATTGGGCAAGTTGGATGAATAGGGCAGGACCAGGAAGAATCGTTTTCTTGATGACATCTTAGCCTAGGGGATTGCAAATTGGACCCTGTCTCTCCTTGTCATTTCGCAATCTTTCTTTTTTAGACCACTTGAAATATTTACACTCTTTGGAAGTAGTTATACTAGAGCATTCAATATAAATTCTGAAAAAGTTGTTTGTTTGACATCTCTGCAGGACTGGTTGAAGCTGGCAATCATCTAAAGATGGAGATGTAGACTAGAGCTTCTATTTCCTTCTGCAACTTATCAAGATTCTTTTTGTTTTCTTTTCAAGTACATAGCATATATCAATTGTTTGTAACTTCTCCATAATATAAATAAAATTTATTACTACCTGTTAACTTCAGTCACCCTCTGAACGATCAAATCATGATATAGCCCAGTCAAGAAACCAAACAAAAGAAAAAAGTAAAGCTCGATAACGATCAGCCGCAGCCTAATCTGGGACCAAAAATCTAATCACTTTGCACAACCATTTTAATCTGCATCTCCCTCCATTCACTCACAAGTTTTGGTAAAGCGAAAATCAGTGCTGGATTTGGTGGGTGTTTAATCAAGTTAAGAATATGCTTTTATTCACATGCATAATGGGTTCTAAGTTAAAAATAACTTCTGTATTGGATCAAAAGCTTTATACTCTTGTTCATATATGAATTAAAAACACACATATCGAACTACTTCCTTTTGTTAAGTCCACATCTAAGGTAACAACATCACCACATATACTGTGAAACCAAAAAAAGACATAAATTTTATCATAAATTTGCATTTAACAGACTTTAGCAGCAAATGATGTTACAGAGAAGTTTCCTTTGTGTGCATGATTGGATTAAGAGTTACTTGGGCATCCTCCCATTTGGTTAGGTGAAGCAGAATGAAAACACAGAAGAAAGAAGGGTTTGGCCTTTGGGGACAGAATAAGGGCCTCTTGATTGGGACAGTGATAGAGAGGCCACAGAATGATGAATACAAAGGTCTAAATATGGGGTGGAGAAGAGGGTGATGAGCAGACATTTGCATCTCTTAAATTTATTGCAATGGTCTTTTGTCTCTCAACTACTTCAAACAATTGTCATTCATTTCAACCAAAATGCCCGTTTTCTAATCACGTGTCCATGTTCGCCCCCGTTTTCTGATGCTTAGAACAGTATTGACAAAGGACACTCCCGCGAAATGGAGTAGATATGTTACCATTTGTTCATTTCAGTTTCTTTCTCATGTGAACCAGACCAAAATCTCAATCAAATTTTCCATGTTCCTATGTTTTAATCTTCCATCGATCAGAGATAAGAAAAGTTTACAATCAACTTAGATAAGATTGGATTAGACTTAAAATTAATTTGTTACTACTATTAGTGATGCACCTACTTCAATCATTTGTGTGTTTGCTTCTCTTTTAACTTGATTGAAACCAAAGTATCCGAATGACATGATAATGGGGGAAGTCAAATTGGATTTAATAAGTAAGTTTGTTGATATGATATAGGTGTCGAAATAATTAAGAGGCATGAAAGGAAGTTTTCAATGTTTGGTTGCATTGGGGAGTGTGGTTTGTTATTTATCTTGGAGTGACAATGGTGGAAATGTCTCATTCATAGCAAAGATTTTGTTGATTCTTTGTTCCTGCGGATAGGGAGAGATGATATAAGAATTTGCTTTCAGTGGCCCCTCTTCACTGTTTCTCATCTTATGTCTCACTCTCTGCCCTTTCACTCACATGGGGGCTCCTTCTCCACTTTTAATCTTATTAAGGCTAAGGAATACCCACAAAGATTCCCTCTCCAAAATACTTTTTCAAACTTTTATTCACCTCTATCACATTCATCCAAATGCTATATTTATTTCAAAATATGGTTTTGTATTAAAAATTACTTAAGTTATTTTTTGAGTCAGAGAGTCAATCTATTTAACCTAACAATCTCTGGTGGATTAGATCGAGTTTAAATTTTTTTGGTTCGCTTAAATTGAGTTGAATTGATTCATTAAATGACCAAGTCATGATGGATCAAGTTAAACCGGGTTGTGTTAACTATTTTAACAACTCTATATTAAATATATAATGTAAGATATTCTTTATTGAAACCTTGCTTAATTTTATTAAAACCTTATATATATATATATATATACTTTTAAATTATTTTAAACCAACATTTGTTTTTAATTTATTTAAACGATATAGCATGATTGAATTCGTAACAAGATTCAACCATTATTCTTTGAAGAAAAGATATCATGAGCGGCTAATATGTAAGTACAAAAACACACACACACACATACATATATATATATATATATCGGAAAATGTATGCAAATTCCCCAAATTATTATACGTTTTACTCAATAAATCGGATTAATAAAAAATTAAAAGAAAAAAATAATTTAACCTTTTTCCTTGACGTTATAGAGATACCAAAATAGATAAAATAAGAAACTAAAAACGAGACAATAATTCACGTCTAAATAATAAATTAGAGTGTTCCTTTTATTTCTTTTCAAACCTTTCTACACCAAACTTCCAATTTATTTGTTTCAAATCACATGTTCTTTTGCTCGAAATTTTATTACCTTTGGAGTGTGTTTAATTTATAAAAGAAAGCAAAATAATAGAAAAAAAAATGGAAAGTGATAATTGCTTTATATGCTTACCTTTTTCGGTACATACAGCTGCAGTCATCTTATCTTTCCTTTATTTAGAACAATGTTTGGTCTAATCTTAATATAATTTGTTATTAGTTAGGAATTAGGTTTAATTAGTTAGATATTAGGGTTTATCCTAACATTTATAAGCTTTCTGATCAAAATTGCAGAATTGAAGTAGCAATTTTGAAGTCACGACAACAAAATTCCAATGACTTTGTGATGTCAAGATCAATCTTGCCAGGACTTTTACAACTTAAAATATTTTCCTATTAACTTTTTTGTTTTTTCAAAATTTCTAAAATATTTTTACATGACTCCACTACAGTTAAGTATTTTATGAATATTATATTATTAAAAATTTCCTATATCTGAATCATTCGTCCTATATGATAGAAACTAAGCTACAAATACAATGGAGGGCTTCTCCCTACACCTCCAAGAATCTTTTCTGTACTCCCAAAATCAGATTTATTTTCATATTTGTCCATGGTAAAAAATAAAAGTTATTGTGTTTTTTGACCGCATACCCCTGCACCCCAAAAACGCCTGACGCTCTGCACCCCCAAAACAAATCCCAATAAAGCAAGAATCTGATTTTCTGCACGGATTGTGGAATCCGTGTCGGAGGACGATGAAACAGAATACACATTTCGTTTATTTTTTTTTGAATTGTACTGAAACAGAATGTGGAATCCGTGTCAGAGGACGATGAAACGGAATACACATTCCGTTTCCTTTTTTTTATTTTTACAGAAACGGATTATGGAATCCGTGTAGGACGACGCTGAAACGGATTTTAGAATCCATTTAAGTTTTTTTTGTTGGTTTTTCGTGAAATCCGTTTTAGCAGTTGTTGAATGTAATTAAGGAGTGAATCTTGATTTGGAGCAGTATGTGTGTGAAATGGAAAAAGAAAGAATGGTTAGAGAGGTATAAAGAAGAGAGAACACGTCAGCCCAGGACGAGTACTTCGCGGTGATTCACCACGTCTCCAACATCGTGCACCGCGACTTCTACCTGGAACACACCCTCAACAAGCTTCGCATCCACGTCACCTCGGAGCTAGTATTCCGTGTTCTTCGCGTGTGCTCCACCGCCCCCACGCCCTCCCTCTGTTTCTTCAACTGGGCCCGATCACACCCCACCTACATCCCCACCTCCCTCGAGTTCGAACAAATCGTCATCACCCTCGCCCACGCCAACAACTATCAAACCATGTGGTCCCTCATCCGTCAAGTCACCCTCCACCACTGTCTCTCCCTCTCCCCTGCCGCCGTCGCCATCCTCATCGACGCCTACGGCCACCACCGCCACATCGACCAGGCCGTCGAGGTCTTCAACAAGGCCGCCATCCTCAACTGCCCCCAAACCCTCCCGCTCTACAACGCCCTCCTCAAATCCCTCTGCCACAACCGCCTCTTCCACGACACCTACGCCCTCCTCCGTCACATGCTCCGCAAGGAAACGAATTACGTAAGCTGTTTCGGGAAAAAATAAAAATTTTGTGGGAAACGGAATACGAATTCCGTTTCACAAAATTGTGAAACGGATTCTGTAATCCGTTTCAGAAAAAAATTCGCATTTCTTTTGAAACGGATTACAGAATCCGTTTCACAATTTTGTGAAACGGAATTCGTATTCCCACAAAACTTTAAATTTTTCCCGAAACAACTTATGTGATCTGTTTCCTAAAAGTGTGAAACAGATGCCGGAATCTGTTTCATAAAAGATTATGTGTTGTTTTCTTGAAACAGAATGTGAAAGCTGTTTCATAGTTTCTGGAACGGAATACAAATTCCGTTTCACATCATAAACAGAAAAAAAAAGTTCAGCTACCACACTTGGAGAGAAGATAAAAGGATGCAGGTTACTCACAATAACACCTTTCTTCAAACAACCAAGAAATACATAACCTTCAACCACCACAAGCACAGACACTGAGACGACACTGAGAGAATAAACTTAAAAGAAAATGAATGAAAGTGATACAAACCTCCAAAGAGGGACCACCACCACCAGACAATGAAAGAATGAAGCACGCAAAAATGAAAGCTCAGGGACGTCAGGGACCACACGAGAATGAAACGAGAATGAAACTGAGAAATTTTAAATGAAGGCACAGTGAGACACATAGACAAACGGGAGAAGAAATACTATTTGGGGGTGCAGAAGTTGGCGACGCACTACCCACTTTCAGTTATATCTTAATGAAGGGCATAATTGTAACTTTTGGAAATACAGAAGAAGTGTTGAAAGTGTAAGGAGAAGCGTGCATACAATGCTCCTCGAATAGTCTTTACGAAAACAGGCTTCATTGTGTGGTATTGTGAGCCCAATTTGATTGGGCTTTCAACTGATAAGAAAAGGCAATTGTTAAATACACCTCCGAGAATATTCCTTTTTGAAAAGAAAATTCTCCAACACAAAGCCATCTCTTCAGCCGCCGTTGTTTCTCCTTCTCTGTCATTCAACCACTGAAGAAAAGTGCAGCACAATTATAACTAAGGACCTTGAACATATAGGGTAACCTTAGATTAGTACTTTTGAATTTAAAGATTCACGATCTTAAGGAGCTTAATTACCAAGAGCAATAACCATTAAAATAAATTTTCTAAAATAGTTTTGCATGTCTCAACCATGATTAAATATTTTATGAAACAATTTTTAATTTGTATTGTTAATTTAGAAGGCGAAAGGGAAGAAGAGAATTCGAAGGTGGAGGAGCACAGACCCTGGACTCTTTCGTTCCGGAGAAGTCGAATAGTTATCTTCATCCCGAAGAAGAACCATTCCAGAATGGTCAAAATGATCAAGAAAATTGGAACGATTGAAATCTGATTTATTAAAACAAGGATAGGAAGAAAAAGAAAGATAACAATCTCCACACCTATAGATACAGGGTAAAACGAAAGACGATATACATAACAAGTATTTTACAAGTTAATTCCACTGGTAACTAGACTATTGACTCGTCTCCAGCATCTGTGGATCAAAGAAACGAAAATGCTTAAAAAATCAGCTGTAAGAAAATGTTGAAAAAAGAAGAGTAAGGTAACGAAAGCAAACCTTTACCAGGAACAATCACAATAGGTGCTGCTTTACAGTGGTGCAAGCAGTACACCCCAACACTTCCCTGTAGCACACTGAAGAAAATCACAATCACAAGATGATGCTTCAGTTCAATCATAAATGCATCATGATTGAGATATAGATAGATACAGAGAGAGTCAAAGCAAACCTTTGCAAGAAGCCTCTGCCTCTGGTCCCCAAAATTACGGCTGCAGGTTTGATCCTCTCTGCTTCCTGGCAAATTATTTTTCCTGGATCACCTTCCACAATCCTCGCTACAGTTTTCACCTGCATTTTATCATCTATTGAGATCAATCATAAAATTGCTTTCACAAAAATGAATTTCGTTTGTTTTGCAATTAACAATATCAACAATTATTTTGTACAACTAATGCACGATTGGAATCAAAGTCTTGAAAAGAAAAGGAGATGCAAACCATTGCTACTTGAAAAGCCTCAACAGCCAATTTCTCCATCAGCCCCTGGCTTATCTCATAATAATCATTCATCTTCAAATCTGCAAAAAAATCAAAGAAAAAAAACCCTAATTATCCATTTCCAGATTGAAAGGGAAAAAGAAATGAAAAAAGTAAAGGTAGAAACCGGAAACGACGTGAACGAGATGGATAGTATCAGCGAGCCTACAAAAATGAACGAGAGCCCAATCGAAAGCGTGTTTGCTGTTGAGGCCATGATCTATGGCTATGATTATGTCCCTTCCTCTTCTCCTTTCCCCGGTTTCCCTCTCCAACTCCGGCTCCGGCGCCACCGGAAGCAGAGACGGAAGTTTCACTTCTCTGTAGTTGTATTCTTCATCTTCCATTACCGTCTCCATTCTCAAAACCACTCCCCCTGATTTTCTCTTATTTTAGATGCTAATTATAACTAAATTTAACATTACTATAAATTATTATCTTGTATTTATGATTAGAATGAATCTCACTTTTGAAACAATGAGTGATGTGATGTGGCCCACACATAACGTGAAAGCGATATTTATAAAAGATCACAAATAGCGTGATCGATGTGGGACTCGGTTTTTGTTGTAAGAAGAAGAACCTGAGCAATGGCAGGGAACAGCAAGAGCAGGATTCTATTGATCGGAGGCACCGGTTACATCGGAAAGTTCATCGTGGAAGCGAGTGCCAAAGCTGGCCACCCAACCTTTGTTTTGGTGAGGGAATCCACACTTTCAAACCCTGCAAAATCCTCTCTAATCGACAAATTCAAAAGCCTCGGTGTCAATCTTGTTAAGGTAAGTTAACAACATAAATCCTCAATCATTTCTCCATGGTTTTTGTTTTCCTTATGAAAAAGAGTTTGACCTTAATTATATTTATTATGTTCAGGGAGATCTATGTGATCACCAAAGTTTGGTGAATGCCATAAAGCAAGTGGATGTGGTGATCTCCACCGTAGGCCAATTCCAGCTAGCGGACCAAGATAAGATCATTTCTGCAATTAAAGAAGCTGGAAATGTTAAGGTATTCTTCTTTCTTCTTCTTCTTCTTCTTCTTGTTTTCCCCTTTCGGTGTATAGTTTTAAATTATGAAATACAGCACATGCACTCATACAGAAATTCTATCCCTCTGAGTTTGGAATGGATGTAGATCGAACACACGTAGGTGAGCCAGTGAAATCTAAGTTTGCACAAAAGGTAAAAGTTCGTCGAAGCATTGAGGCAGAAGGAATTCCCTACACTTGTGTGTCCAACAATTTTTTTGCTGGTATCTTCCTACCCAATTTTTCACAACTTGGAGCAACAACTCCTCCCAGAGACAAAGTTATTATCCTCGGAGATGGAAATCCCAAAGGTACAATGTCATGACATAACAATTAATGCATTAATATTAATTGTCTACCTGTTAACTTCTGTTGCATCAACAGTTGTTTTTAATAAAGAAGAGGATGTTGCTACTTACACAATCAATTCAGTGGATGATCCCAGAACTTTGAACAAAATTCTCTACCTTCGACCTCCCAATAATACCTTATCATTTAATGAGCTTGTCACTCTGTGGGAAACAAAGATAGGTAAAACTCTTGAAAGAATCTATGTTTCAGAGGAACAAGTACTAAAGCAAATTCAAGGTTAGTAAGTGAGGATTATTATTCAAGTATAGTTAGATTTAGTAGTGATAATAACTTTTTCTTTTTGTTCTTTTGTAGAGTCCTCGCCACCCGTGAATACGATCCTATCAATCGATCATGCTTCTTATGTAAAGGGAGACCATACTAACTTTGAAATTGAGTCTTCATTTGGAGTGGAGGCTTCAACTTTATATCCAGATGTGAAATATACTACCGTAGATGAGATTCTTAATCAATTTATCTGAAATACAGTCTAATTCCTATGTTTATTTTCTTGATAAAATTATTATTCTTTAAATAAAGACAATTGTATATATAAAAGCACCGATTTAATTTCAATGCTTGCAAAAAGAAACAGATTTAGGTCACATTATCATAATTTTATTATTAGATTAAAGAAAATATTAAATGATTTTTTTTATGGGTGTCAGTATATTTCCTACTAGTTAACATCACATTTTATCTCTCCAACAGATATTTAACTTCAGACTTTTCAATACAAAAAATATATAACAATTTTAATAAGAAAAAAAAGGTTTTGATGTCTTATTCATATATTTTTAGCATGTACATATCAGTGCCTCTAGATATTGCGAAATATAAAAATTTTCACCATACACCACTGTCAGTCATTTTCCCCTTGGATCTTTTTAATATTGAGACCATATAACATAAAAATTTAAGATATTTATTTTAGCCGTCAAATAAGAAAATTAATATTTTAAAATGTAATTCTATTTATAGTATACCAAGCAATAGAAAAATAACCATAAACTAAGTTATAAGCATTGTTTATTTTGGAGACCTATAAAATTAGTTAGCATGCATTTAGAGTTGTAACTTCTATGAATAGTTTTTCTAAATTTGGTAGAAAAGTATGCATAAACAAGGGTTTGTTATCTCTTAATCAAAATAAACTTTTCAACGCAACTCTCATATCTTGGTTGGTGAAGTCACACCAAAATATGAAAAAACCTCTAACACAATTTTCCCTTCAGCATATGCCTCTCCCATGCATGTGGGGTACAGTCATACTTATGTGGATGAACCTTTAATATATCAATATGTGAATTTTCCACTGACAACACTTTTCGTGCAAATATTTACTTTTTCGTTTGCATCGCGGGGAATTGAATTATGACCATGATTTTTACTTTTTCGTTTTACAAAATAAGTCAAAATTCAATTCCAAGGATTTTTATTTTTTAAAATAATTAATAAAATAAAATAAATAAATGAAATACAATCATTATGTACATGGTATCTAGAGTTTTTTTTTTCTTTCGCTGCTGGTGTGCAATTTTCACCAGACCTGAAAGGAAGTTTCAGGAGCCACCATCTTGGTAAGGCCATGTCATTAGTACAGTGTCCACAAATTTTGCTGATGACTAATTTCCAGAAAAGAAACCTGAATGACTTTCTTTATTAAGGTCTTTTTCTTCCATCAAAATGGAAATGGAAATGCAAAACGTCCCATAGTCACAAATCAAATGCAATGTCTAGACAGCTTATCAATAACATCCTAAGGAATGGGCCCAGATTTTGACGCACTTTAATAGACACATTAGTGGAAACCTGAACTTATCCACCAATCTCTCTACTTTCGGTGATGGGGTGTTCAATTCAACATCCTATCTAATCTTAACGATATGTCTGGGGCAGACAGAAAGCCTAAAGCGACAGATGAACTTTGCCTTAATATGAGGCAGAACCAGTAATGGAAAAATTCTAGTATCACAAATTCAAGAATACAAGATGAGATTTACAAGAAATCCAATCAATACATGTGTACCAATATCAGCACGTCTTCATGTGTAATATAATAAATAGTGGGCAACAAGATTTTCTGCACTGCATAATGCATACGCATCCATAATACCCTAAATACAAATTCTTTCAAAAAAAAAAAAATAGAAGGTGGGGGAATTAACTAGCCTGATTGTTCAGAAAACCTAACAAAGTAGATCCTCATTGTGAGAGCAAAGTTTTTCAGTCTGCTCGAGAGCCACTGCTACCTGCAGAAGATTTCTTACCAGTATACTTCTGCCAAATATTAAAAGAAACAGTGTTATGTTTCAGGAAGAAAGGACACAAATATAAAAACAAATCTTTTGCTGCACTGAAGTTACAAAAGAAATACTAACAATTGTACAAATAAACTATGGAAGGGAAATCTAAGAATAAGACCAACCTGCTTCCCCAAGTTAAATGGGATATATTTGTATTTGATCATGTGTGCAACTTGGCGCCTCATTGTAAGGACAAAGAGAACAAACCAGTAACAGAGTAATATAGGCCAAAAGACAGGAACATCAAACGGGGAAAAGAAGGTCATCACAAACGCTATGCAGAGAGCCTTGGTGAAAGAATACCTACACCCATTACAAAATTCACACGCATGAAAAACAACAACCACTTTCAGTAAATAAAGAACTTACAGATACAAATGAACTTACACCACCCAAATCACTTCCAATTTAGACACCAGTTAGATAACTACCAGAAAGTACTTCAGAAAAAGAAATTACGATAAAAGGAATTAAGTTTCCCACATAAATAGTTTAGAACTTTCTCATTTATACGCATCAATTTATTCCAAAAACTGATTTTAATTACAGGAGAAACTAACGACTTTTTTGGTGGATATATTTCTCTATTAACACTTTTAATAAAAAAAAATATGAAGTAAATGTTTCCACAAACTCAAATCAGTTCATGCATTGGTTAGAAATTATATTTTGGATAAACTAATACGAGAAAATTTTACAACTTAAGATACAAATAAGCTAACTTTAGTTTTTGCATAAACATATTTCATATTTTCTTCTTTTAGAAGTATTTACGGAATATTTTATCCAAACCGGCCCTTAATTCATCTTATCATCTAATTTTCTTCTAAGTGATTACTGAGAATTAGTTTATTATTACACAATCTAATTTTAAGATAAGTTTTTCAATAAAAGCTTCGAGATTACATAAGCTAATTTTAAGATGAGTTTTTCAATAAAAGCTTCGAGATGAGAAAAATAAAAAGAAAAAATAAATTCATTCTTTCATAATCTATAATTAACTTATATACAACTTAATGCCTAAAAGTTCTTATACATTAGCCCTAAATCTTGACTTTTACATAAGTTAATCACACCTCATAGAGAAACTTATGTCATTATCTTTTCTTTCTATTCCTCTTTCATACATTCCTTATGGAGAAACTCTTCCAATAGAACCCTAAGTTTAATTCCCTTCATCTTCCTATTTCCTCTCCGTGTAAGTGCAACATGGTAAACTCAGGCAGTTACAAACTGGACTATAAACTATCGTTTATGATGCAATTACAAATCCAGGGATACGAAAAAAAATAAAAATCCTGAATTAGCATAACTTAAAATAAAAATTAGAAAGAGTGTGCGTGGAAAGTTACCAGAACTTAAACTCAGGGAGGCGGCGAATGAAGGGTTTGAACTCATCGGATCCTTTGGTGGGAAGCAAAGGGGAGTTGGAGGGATCGAGCTCTGGATCAACCAAAGGGGATAGAAAACCAATCAAGAGATTGAGGAGGTAGATTCCGAGGCCGTAAGAGACAACGTAAAACCCCTGAACGTAAACAATACGCAAGACGTAGATGGATGCCATGACCAATGTCCCAATCCATCTGTAGGCGGAATGAGGGGTAGATTTGTCCAGATAATACTGAAACAGCTTAGAGAACTCCTGCAGATATTGCTTCACCGGCGCAGACGACGGAGCAGCACCACCGCCACTTCCCTCCATTCCGACGCTTCAAATTTAGAATCCCAACAAACGAACACAATCGTTCACTGTTGATGTTATTTATCAAGGTTTAGGAAACAGGGGGAAAGGAGATCTGGGAAGGTGTCTTGCGGGGAAAAGAAACCCTAAGAAGGTGGAAAAGAAACGAAAAGAAGAGAAAAGAAAGAGAATTGAACAAGAATTGAAGCTGACCTGTGCGTGCGGATCTACAAGGTGGGTTGTTTGGGTTTGAATGTTTGATTCCGTCAACCAAGTTCTCTTCTGTGTCTCATTTCATGTTAAGAGGATGGAAGTGGAAAGTAAGGTTCTGTTTTGTGTTCTATGTTATGTGTCATGTGCTTCTAATGCTAACTCACTCACCACCTTCTTTCTTACTTACCATATGTACCCTTCTTCACTGCATATAATTTTCACAAGTAAAATCATAAAAATTATTATTTATTATTTTCACTTTCAATGTAAATTCAAAGGTTATTTCCGTTCTAATATTGTCTTTTTTCTTGCAAATAAATAGCTATAACTTTTTTAAAGAAAATAAAAATTCGAAGGTATTTCCGTTCTAATATTGTCTTTTTCTTGCAAGGTTCCTTGAAGTGGGCTTTGCCGAGCGGCCCAATAGATTATGGCCGTGCCTCTATCCTGCACCCCCCACATTATCAGAAAAAGTTAGAGTCGAATTAATAAAATTCAAAACTTTTATTAGATACTCAATCCAATTAAATTCTATATTTTAATTCAAACATACGAATTTTAGACCCGTGAACATGTCGACTAATTATTAATTTAAATATAAAATTCTAATTTATTCCACAATTTTGTACTTGTACTCTACTCACTCAATGCTAACAATTTCTTTCTCTTTTCTGGTTTTTTTTTCTTGCTTGTATTGTTTTTCTCTTGTTGTTGGCTTCTTCTTCGTGCATCCGTACATAGTTTGCAGAAGTAGTCTTCAAGCATTACTGTATCAGATCAGTGATTACGAATCATAGTTCCATCTTTCACATGACATCCACTTTGCTCCAAGGCAAATTCAAAGAAGCCACCTCCATTAATGGTGGAATTAACACATGGGGGAGCAAACTGCAGAATTATATCTCTCAATGTGAGAAAACCTGTAACTTGCTCCTTATCATTGACGAGAAAGCTGAAACTGCTGTTAGTCTCTGTGGTATGCTCCATTATTTGCTTCAGCGTTTCATTTTCATTGCTGGCAACTGGCAAGTCCATTCTGGGTATGAAGCTGTTCTTCAGCCGAAGACTTCCTGCGGTGAGAAAAGCCCCTTGATCACGTTCAATGCTTGGCTTAGTTTCTGCTTTCTCAGTCTCCATGTGAATGAATTCCCCCACAGTTAAAATCCTGTCATTGCATATAAACAGTCACCTCTGTCATATTGGTTACTGTAATTATCGAGAGATAGGACATGTCTTGAACTTACGTTCTACTTCTAAAGATGTCATTATTCTTTACAAGAATATGAACATCACTTTTCCTCACATTACCAAGGAGCTTCTTTGTTTCTCGATCTACAACAGCTACTGCACTAGTTTGGTTTTGGCAGAACGTCTTTAAAGCATCTGCGACAGTTTGGTCTGCAAATACACAACTAGGATTTTCTAGGCCTTCAAATCTGTGCAAGGACAAGAAAAGGGTCAGAGAGAAACAAATCAAGATTGCGAATTCACTTTAGCAAGTGGAGAATAGATGTATCATGTATGTATGTATGTACATTAAGGAATGTGAGTTGAATACCGCAAATCTGACAAGTTCTTGTCTGCAATGTTATCAAACCACTCTAGTTCACTTGATTGAAGAAGGTGTTGGACTACTGCATTCTAGCAGCATATTACTGTAAGATATCTGTGCTTCAGCCATATAATTCTAAACCTGTGCTTAACTCAGCAGATACCTGTGTAACAAAACCGATGATTCCATCTTCACGTTGCTGCACGACCGGCAAAACGTGCACCTGATGCTTAGAGAGAAGTAGCAGTGCATGCAAAACCGTATCATCCAAGTTTACGGGGAAAAATGGTTCCCAGAGGAATGACATAGCCAACTCGCTAATCTACAACTCAAGAAGTATAAGTCGATTTTAATCTAATATATTCAAAAAGTGAAGGTAGCATAAAGAAAACGCAGGAAACCTTGGTTTGCCCAATCTGAGGAATCTGGTCCAGGACGGAGAAAAAGCCACCGTTCTTGATAGATTTGAGATTGTCTGTGATCTTTTCATATTCCTTTCAAATACCATGTGTGATTAGAATGGCATGGCATTTGGGTGGGGGAATCAATCACAGATAGAAAGGTAATACCTCAAGGCACCAAAGAACCATGCTTGTAAAATCAACGAGACCAATGTACTGATCTGAAAACGTCATGTTAACCGCATCGGAGTCCATGTCGACAATTGCTGCAGAAAACACGTCCTTTTCGTACAACGTATGAATTGCATCCCTTAAACTGTCTCCGGCTTTCAATTCCAAAACTTCGGATACAAGAGACCGGACATGCATTGAATCATGTAATGTTCACGACATGCATTGATTCTTGAACATAAACATAAGTGGGCAACGAATGTAATAAAAGTACCAGGTGAGTTTTTTATGCCAGGTATCGAATTAATGGGTATGCGATCAAGAAATTGCTGAAGGGCGGTGCCAGAATCAATCTGCACGTGTTGGCGGTCACCATTGTCGAGGCTTGAAGTGAGGTTCTTTGCCTTGTCTTCTAACCCACCTTCCGAGACGTTCAACACTTCCGCTGTTTTCACGGATTGCATTGTCTTCGTTTCTTCTTCTCCGTGCGCAAAACTCCGTGCATTTAATTTAGCTCAACAACTCTTTCACTTTTCCCATTCCTCCTCACTCACCACCTGTGCCTCTCACCGCACGTTTAGGACTTTGACCTTCTTCAAACTCAGAACTTCCGCATCTCCGTCTCTTCATAATCACTTATCCCGAATGGAGAATTATTTACTATAGATCTAACCAATTTCACGTGGCAGGTGACTTCATTGTTTAATTTACAAAAAAGATGCATTTTTTAACCATACTTCTTAATTTAAGAAAACAAGTATATAGTGATATATGAATATGAATGTATCGTTGAATTGAAACCACTTACTTTTCTTTTTATAGTATTACCATATAACATGATAGTGCCATTTTCCTAGGAATATTTGGTATTCATTGCCACTGCCACTATTTTCATGACACTCTCATCATTAAATTTAAGATTTTGTTAGCGCTTCAGTTGACGTATGACTGTAAACAAAAACTGATGGTTATGACAAATAATAATCTAGAAAGTGGTAAAGAAACTTCGCAGCTCAGAATCGGTCCTTCAATTTATTTGCTTTCATGCGACTTGGCTTTCATGTTTTATTCATTCTATTTTTACATGTAGTGGTGGGTGGGGGAAGGGTGATTCTATTTTACAAATAGAGAATCGGTGTTCTGCTTTCTCCATTGTCACACCTAACACAGCATTGCGTTCTGTCCGCAGAGATGTTTGAGTGTGTTCCTCACAATGCTTCTTTCACCTAGCGCCTCTGGGCAAACCGCCCAAGACATAAGCTCTATCCTTTCATATGACAGTGCCATCTTCTATTGTTGCTTTCTCCGCTATGATGGTGATTCCTGATCGAATGTAAAACCCGTCTTCTGGTCTATCTGCCTCTTGAACGCCCTACATAGAAAGCATTTGAGTTGGTAGCCAAGACACAAATAGTTTGCTTAAACCAGAAAACATGTGACTGTAAAACACGATCAAAGATAAAATCATGCTTACATCTTTGTTCTTGATGATGACATCTTTCCCAATTTTTGCATTCTTGTCAATGATACAGTTCCTTCAACAAAGTTAACAAATTTATGTGAACAACTGTGTTACTATGACAATGCTATTTCTTATCACGATATTCATTCAATATATTTTCAGGCCCATAAAAAGATTCAATAATCTAGCGTCCATTAACTATGTATGAGTTAAAAGTACCTAATTTTGGTATTCCTTCCAATCCCAATTGGGACCTTCCCCTCTGCCAGGAGAGAAGCAATTTCGGATTCAGTTTGGTAATAGTCCGCTCCCATCAGTACAGTGTCCTGCAAAAGAAGGTATCGGTTAAAGAGGAATTTTAAGTGGGGTGGTGTAGCATAACAGGTCTAGAATGTGAAGTGTTTGTTGTTTACCAGAATTTCAACTCCATAATCCAAACGTGAACGTTCACCCACAACGGAGTGTTGCACTGTGCATTCTCGTAGGAAACATCCATGGGAGATAATGGCATCCACGATCTACCAAAGAAACTCAAACAGAATGAGCAAACATTTCATGATGTTACTCTTTTATTTCAAATAATTTCATGATGTTACTAACATATTATGAGATAGAATTTTATCAATGTCATACCCTGCATTTGTCAATCTTAGTTGGTGGTAGGAATCCTGGAGATGTGTAAATGGGAGTCTTGGGGTCATAAAATTCGAACTCGTGACTCTGCAAGAGAATGGCTTTGAGCATATGAGTGTCATAAATTTGAAAACTATTAAATTAGAAAAATGATAGCCATAAACACCTTCAACCTACCTCTTCAGTAAGAGCCAAGTTAGCATCATAAAAGGATTTTATTGTTCCAATGTCTTCCCAATAATCTCTGAAAAAATATGACTGCAAAAACAACAAACATATAACTCTTTTACCTCCGCCATAGCTATAATTAGAACTCTAACGTACAGAAACATGTGAAAGAAGATATATTCATGCAATTTTCTCTTACTTGGACATTGTGGTCCCTCACAGCTGCAGGGATGATTTCAGATCCGAAGTCATTGGAGGTAGGATGTCTACATTCTAGAAGATTGAGTAAAACGTCTGTCTTGAATACATAAACCCCCATAGATGCAATATATGGTGACTTCAGTGCATCTGGGGGTGACAACCCAAGAAGAGAGGTGTCCACTTGCTGCAAGAATACAACAGGAATATGAGTACATATCAGATAAATATACATTGAGAACATATTCCTATGATGGCAACAAGTTTTGTAGAAAAATCAAATGACTATGGCAAGGAAAAGAAAAGGATGAAACATCAGAATTGAAGGCTTATTTTGGTCCAGCAAGTTCACGGAAAATGCTATAATGCAAAAGATAATCACTCCTACAAGGAGGAAAGACTCTTGAAATGGTAATTTTCTTTTTCTTTTCCTTTCTAGCAGTGAGCAACCACAACAAAATTACTAGATAACATGAAAACAGAAAGAAAGAAGATGCAACATTAGGTTAGATTGTGAATTACCATTGCTGTCATATCATCACCCTTTGGTTTTTCTGAAAATTGAATGATGCGGCCTCTATCATCTAGTTTAACCAATCCATAATCTGAAGCACGGCTGTAAAGCAGATAAATAAATTTGTAATTTTTTTGTTACCAGAAAATTAGTGGTTTCTATTTACTCACCCTGGAAAGAAATTAAGAAAAACTATAATTTGTTCTTTATATAAACGAGGGGTAGTATCAAGCAAAAAAAAAAAAATATATCTGTCTGAACACACCTGTTACCCACAGCAGCACATGAAACAGTGATATCAGCATTTTTGTCAATGTGACTCTGTTCATTTGTAACCAAAGTAAATCAGAAAACTTTTGATAAATAAAAATAGTATCCATTATACAAAAACAATTACACTGCAAACCTGTATTAGGTCCATGTAATCCATTCGATATAGATGATCTCCAGCCAAGATCAATACATTCTCAACGTTTGTGTTCTTGGCATCCTGCAAGAAAGACCCTATTACTTGTAGAGGAGCTCAAACCGTGATAAGAAAAGGCCAAGTAGTATATAAAAAAAAAAAAAAAAAATTCACACCCACCTCAAATACCCAAGTGAATTGCCTCACAGCATCTGCAGTTCCTTGGAACCACTTCTTTCCGGCCTCTCCCGGTGTTTGAGTAGCCGCCAGAACCTGTTAGGAGTTTAGGGTAGCTTAATTAGTGACCACATGAATAATTAAGAACCACAAAACTGAAAGTGGTCAACCAAGAACTCTAGTGGCTCATATTTCTCCATCAACCACAGCAACCAAAAGTGGTGGTGTAGCACTTACTTCCACGGTCCCATCCCCAAAGTTGATGCCATTCCCAAAATAGGTGCGGGCGATGTGACGGTTGAGAGATGCAGAGTTGAACTGAGTCAGCACAAATATCTTGTTGATGCCACTGTTGATGCAGTTGCTCATAGGGATGTCTATAAGCCTGTAGCATCCCCCCACAGGCACCTGAAAACGCATTGCATGCCACACACCATGTCAACGACAACTTAATATTCAGACCAAAACAACCACAACATTAAACAACTTAGGATTCACTTACCGCAGGTGTGGCAGCGCGTTGGGTGAGGGGAAATAGCTGCTTCCCAGGTCCTCCACCCAGTATGATGGAAACAACATTTTTAGGATCAGCCCTTCGTCTCATGAATGAAGGCACTTGCAAGGACTGAAACTCAAAACACACCAAATAAAAATGCAACCACACAAACAAAGAAAAAGGTCCAAGAATGTAGAAGGTGAATCCCAGAATCGAATTCAACTCACCACTGATTCTTTGGCATCGTTTGAAGTGAGGATAGCAGATGCAACATCATGCGGCACCCTCCTCTGGCTTCTTGAACATTTGGCCAACCGATTCGTCACAAAGGCACTGCTGTTCAGGCCAAGTTTCAGTCTTTCCCCAAGAAAGCTACTTTCTTGACGAAAAAGATGGCCTTTCTGTGAGTTCACCAAGTGAGCATTGGCTTTCAGGGTCACACAAGAAGAAGCCATTGCAGTGATCTCAACTCACTGCTAAAGAAGTGATGGGTGAGATGCTGAGTTACAAACTCTGTGAAGTGTGCATTACATAAAGGGCATGAGATATACTGTAATAAATTAAATAACATAAAGAAAAAAGCTTACCTTGACACAAAGGAAGGCGAAGGTGAAGAGGATTAAATTAATGAAATTTTGTAAGTATGCAATAAAGTGGAGGAAATCAGAAGAACCAATAACAGTGATTTTGATTTTTGAGATTATTGAAGGTCAATCATTAGACTTATAATGCGATCGAGTGGTGATGAAGGTACCAGAGGTTGCCTTTATTGGCTCACGAGAAAAATCTTATGGTTTTTGATAACTATTCTTAGTTTCCAAAAACTATAGAAAAGGTAGCATATATATAAAATAATGTTGCCTTGCCGCTGTAGTCCAAGCCCCCCAATTCCCATAGTCCAAGTTTCTAGGTGTCTGCGCCACGTGGGATGGACATTAAGGAACAAAGACATGTCATCGATTACGGTCACTGCTCCTAAATGAAATCAAATAAAATCAAATAATTGATATATAGATTCGTTCCAAAAATGTTGATGTGAATTTCTACGGTTCATATTTGCTTCGATGTGTTATAGTACACAAAGATACTGCTTTAACCTGACACATCTTCACCATCCTTGGAGCTATGTATCCATTTCACATGTTGCAATTTTGTCACTAATCGTTCTTCTTCTTCATTTTCGTTCTTGCCATTTCCATTTCACTGCTTAATAAAAGATAATCACGTTCTTTAAACTAATAAAATATGAAGTTTCGTTATTGATCACTGCGTGCTGCATTAATCTGAGGTGAAAGTAGAAAAACATTGGAGTTTATGAACCGAATGAGATGAGAAGAATCCATTTGATGCCTCCTGAGTCTGAAAGAAGGACAATTTGTCTCTGATGATTCCCATTAACTTATAGCAAAAATACGTTGAGAAATTCAGATCCCACTGAATATTTAAGAATCGAATCGAAGTATACAAATCCCTCTGTCAAGGGCCTGTCAAATAGTCCAATTCTATCAGAATGTCCATATACAAATCCCAAACTCATTCATTTCTCTCAGTTCAACTTTTTTACTCTTCTGCAATCAAATTATAATTTATTGTACATTTATTTTGTTATGTTATTATAATTGATTTTTATCTTTAAATTAAGAATTTAATTGAAAAATATTTATCTCGAAATTGATGAGATAGAGGATGAAAAAAATGTTTTTTTTTTTTTATAGAAAAGATGACAAGTTAAAAAAATGGAGTGTCTAATAACCAGATATCCTATTTTAACCTTTTTTTTTCTTTTTATTCATAAACCTTGTATATAAAATTGTATTAGACTAAATTTCATCCATATCAACATATCCATAATACTACTTTCATTGAATGTCATTTACCGTAATAATACTTTTTAAGTAGGAAAGTCTCATTTTTGTTACTTAAATGTGTTAAAGTGGGAGGTTAAGTAAAAAAGCAAAATACTTTAAAATTTTTGAGTTAAAAATAATATCGAATATTTTATAGGTGTAAAATCAATATTATATAATTATATAATCTTTCAATAATTATAATTATAACTTATATATAACCAAAACGAAAGAATATATAACCAAACACTAACTAAGTTTAATGCATATCGCGTAAAAATTGACATTACCAATTGATAAAGATTTCATTAATGTATTTCTTTTAAGTTTTTCAAATATTATAATAAAAATAATATATTCACTACAAAACATTCCATAATTAAATAGAAAATCTGAAAACATTTTATATTTCAGAATAAGAAGATGAAAAAAAAAAGAGTGATGGTGTATATAAACAAATATTTTGAATTTGGAAGAACATGAGATGGAGAAGTACAAAAGGTATCTTCAATCTTGTAATTGTCATTTTACGAAATAATGTAACTGCTGGATCAGGTGGCTACCCAGAGTGAGCAGGCCAGGTCCATGGACGGTTCACACAGACGCAGCGGGGCCCAAGCCCCATTTCATCTGTCAGTGGGCCCATCTCTTGTGGTCCACATACCTTTCCATCACCTCGCTTAAGTTCTTCATTAACATTAATTACTATCACCACCATAAAATCATTAATCACATTTAAATGTTAAAATCATTCTAAATATGTACTTATAATCTATTTAAAAAATACCCTCCTTACAAAAAAAAAAGGTATATTATTGAAAGCATTACATTATAATAAAATCATATAAAAACAAAAGAATGTGGAGATGAAGATGAGGCCCGTTAATCAGAAGTTGGAGGCCCACACTGAATGATTATGAGAACAATGCATGTGAAAGAGAAATCGATGCAATGCAATAGTGTTGGTGATGATGGTACTCACATACATACATGCATACATGATTCATGTGAATATGGTGCCCTTCCATTACCTCCACCGTTGGTTCTTTTGTCTACGAATGGTGGATTCATGATCATGTTATAAAATAATCATGATGGTTCACTTAACTCGATCTCCACCGTTGAAGTGGTGTTGTTGAATGTAAAAATATCAATCCAACAGCAACATTAGACACGACCATTGACAGAACCACTCTCAACTCTTGGTCGTATTTCAATCATTTTATTTTATACTAAAAAGCACTTTTTTATATTTTAAAAAATAACCAATTATTTAACTAATGCTAAATATAGTTTTTGCAATTGACAAGGCGACCATTTTCCAACGTTGGATTTCGTTATGGAAATACTAAATAATATCAAAGTTAATTTCTCAAATATTGTCGCGACTAGCTACAACGATTTAACGAAGAGGTCTAATATTATGAAGTTTATAATTTTTACTTATTTTTAAAAAATAATAAGGATTTTTAAGTTTAAATTTTAATATAATAGATATCGTACCGATATAAATAAATTCATATTTTTTTCATAATTAAAATGATCGATATAAATAAAACCAAAAATCTGATACGGAAGGGTCTGGTTGTCCCTATTAAGAAAAACAACATACAAAGTGACAACATTCATGTGACATGTCTGCTAGCAATTCATTAACGCAAATACAAAAACATAACAGTGATCGAGATAACTCACATTGGTGTTTTTTTGGTTGTAACTTTTATTTCTTTATTATAGTTATTATTGTTAGGTGTAAAGGGGAAGTTTTGTTAGAAATAATAAATCTGAATTCAATCATGTAAAATATTATTCTCAATTGTTAGGTGTAAAGAGAAGTTTTATTAGGAATAATAAATCTGAATCCAATGACATTATTTTCGATCTAAAATCTTAAGATAATGAATTTATAAATTTTTATTATTATATAGTGTTATTTTTTCATTGGTTAGAACTTAAATTCATATTTGGATTCTTAAATATTTTAATATTTTTTATTTAAAATCTGTTAAATTTTGACTTTTGTGATCAATCTTTGTACTTGTTTTTTTATTATTTATATAAAGAAAATTGATACTTTAATCCACTTTTTTGACTCATTTTTAACCTACTGTGATGTGATGTAGTAATCTAAGAATGATAAGAGTGATGAGTTAAAAATGAATAAAAAAATAGGTTAAAATATCACTATTCTTATATAAAACTCTAGAATCCTTGACTAAAACTAGTACATTGTAAGGTGTGTGAGATCTAAAAGATTTAAATGATGTAGATGTTTAAACGCTGATCAATTTTGATAGATATTTTTATATTGTACGAAACTATGGTTTGAAAATTATTTTAATGGATGTTCGAGGATCGATCTTTGCAATTGTTTCATATATTGAAAGAGCATTAATTAATTATTTTATATTCTTTCGTTATAATCTCTATTAAGTTAAAATTTTCATGTCTTTAATTTTTTTTTTCTTTTGTGTTCTTCTTTAAATAATTACAATTTTTTTATGGGTGATTTGAGAGTCATGATTTTTAGTATGGATTATTTGAGATGACAACAAACAAACGAGTATGACTTCATTATGCCTTCTTTATCTTCCTTTTTTATTTGCATTTACATTGATTTTTATGTGGATCTTTGATATAATCTTCTTCCATGACTTTTAATAAATTTAAGTCTCTCTAGAAAAATTTGTTTTATAATTAATAAATTATAACTTTCATCATAAAAAAAACAGTAAAATAGAAAAATGCGAGATTTTTTTTCCTATTATATAGGTCATATAACAATGATGATTTTAATATTATTGTTAATTTTTTTAAAATACGAGAAACATGTTATATAAATAAACCTGTTATTTTATTCAATTCATATATTTTATATACGAAGACCAAAATACAATAAATATCAAATATTTAAAATATTTCAATTCTAATTTAAAGTATTTTTATCTTTATGTAATACACACTTTTAAAACTATTTTTTAAAATTGACTTAAATAAGAAATGAAATAAATAAGTATTGTGGTCAAATTTTTTTAAAATCATAAACAAGTTATATAAAACCTTTAAAATCACTAATTATTTAAAATAAGTAATGGCCTAATTGTTGTACATCTTGATTGTACAAATATTTGAATCTTGTTAAAAAATTATAATGGAGTTCACCATATTTTTCTGGCTTTTTAAAGAAAAATATTTGAGTATGACAATGAAAAGTAAATTATACTCGTACTTAATAAGAAGAAAATGTTTAGATAGATAACTGTGTTTATAAATGTAATATTTTCAACATTAAAACTTTATTCAAATAATTTGTAATATAAAATTTAAAATTAAATAATATAACAATAAATCATATAATTGTTTTTATCAGCTAGGATTTTTTATTTTACTTAATCAAGTCTTAAGTAATTTATAAATTTCACTACATTTAATTGGATTTTTATTAAAAGAATAATTTTATTAAATCATGATTTTCTTATAATAAATATTTTTTTACATATATATATATATAATTAATGTAATTTTATTAAGGATGTGATGTGTCCTGCCATATTTTTCTTTAATAAAATTATAGAGCGATGTCACAGTATAAGCTTATTGGGAACAGTTATACAAAAGTAAAAACACTTTAAACACTTTATAACATAAATTTTAAATAAAGATTTAATTGAAAATACTATAATTTATTAAACAAAACTTAATTAAGCTGATATTTTTTCTTTCACACATTCTATCCGAAATTATTATTTTTTTAAATTGTCAAAATTGTAAAGTGGGGAGTGTAAATAGCGTAATTAAAGAATCTTATACCATAGTTCAGGCAATTTCAAATCCAACATATAGAAACAGATTTCAAAAGATAACAATAAAAAGAAAAAAGAAACTTTGCACACAATTAAGAAGTAATAAAAGCTCAATTAGAATATGATTTATTTTAAATTTATTACTGTATCTTCGTCTAAAATAATGACTATTCAATTAGATATTTTTGTCATGGTGATTGATGGTTCTTTAAAATTTTAAATTAGTGATATATTAATAATATTATAATAAGTACTAAGAACATATTTGGAAAAGAAAACAAAAATTAAGGTCGATAATTCAAAATTTATAATTTTTATTATTCTAGCAGTCCTCCGTCAATTAATAAGTCTGGTTGTAAGAAATTAAGTGATTAAAAAATATCAATTCGTAAAAATCATAAGAATAATGAAATAATTCAACCATTTAAGGGGAATACAAAAAAACAAACTCATAAATTAGTACTTACAAAATTTACATCTTTTACCCTGAGACTACTTTTATTGTGGAGAAAGTGAAGAGAAAAGTTTCATAGAGAGAATAAAACAAAATATTTACTGCAACGGAAAAGTTTAATTTTGAAAATGCGTAACACGATATACTTTAAATAGAACTAAACTATGGGCTCAGTTAAATCCTGCGTGACAATTTTAGGATTGCACACGATTTTGTTGCCTAGCACGTGTATATTGCTTTTCGCATGATTGTGCTGAGGTAACACATGATTATGCTGATGTAATCGATGTTCAAGTTTCCAAAAATATCAATAATAATTTTAGAATACTAAAAATATAAATATAAAAAATTAGTAAATCACTTAAAAGATATCACATAAAATATTTCATTTTCCTTCCAAAAAAATCCACCAGAGAGATAAGATAACAACAAAATATGAGAAAGATTTTGAGTTCATTATATCAGTAGGCATATACATGTATGATTTGCATGTACAAATGTATCTATTTCGATGAGTACAAAAATTGAGTCCCAGGTATGTTGGACTAGTGGTTAAGAACATTAAGAAGGGAGACTCTTATTTTGATTAGTCGCCTAAACAGAAACTCGAGTCCTTCTTCAAAGTCTTGAATGCACGACTCCATTTTCTCCAACTGCCTTTGCAGATTCTTTGTTTCTTCACATTTGGATGTCTTGGCAAATACAAAGGACTGCAATGCTGCATCCACTTGGGCAAATTCATTTTCATCCGCCACTTCCGAGCAACCCACTCTCTTTGCCTGAATTAGCTTCGAAATTGAACGCCAGGTGTTTGACTTTGCTTCTGTTGAGGCTGAGATAAACTGCAACACTGTCTGAAATGTTGACAGTGTTGCCACTTCCGTGTCTTGTAATAAGGTAATCAAAGACAGTGTTTGGTGATCTTTGTCTGTGGTGGAAGAGATGTTGGAACTCTTTGAAGAGGCATTCAAACTTGCCAAGGCTTTGGAGATGGCCTTTTTCACCACCTTTCTAGATGTCAAGAATTTCTTAGCCTCTGCTGCCAACTCCACTTCACCACCCCTCTTCCTTCTTATCATCGAATGAACCTCACGTGTGCATTCTTTTGTGTGCAGTAAAGCATCTTTGGCTGCACTGCACACATCTAAGAGCCTTAGGGATCCATCCAAAACCCCATCTACCCATTTCTCTTCACGCTCATGGAGAAGGACATCTTGAGTGAGGGGAAGATGGGTCAATTTTTCAACACACTCTATCAGATCCTGCAAGCATCTTATGTTTTGGCTGAGAAACAATGAGGAAAAGGTGGTTGCTTTGGAAGCCCTTAAGCTGTCCAAGTGCTCATTGCATTCTAGAATCAGAGGGTGTGGTCTTGAGGGCAAGCTATTTGAACGCCCATGGGAATTGGATTTTGGGTTCAAGGGAGAGGATGCCATTTTTTCTCAGGAGAGAAAAAGACTTGATTTTTAATGTAGAGTTGATGAGTCTGTGCATCAGCTAATGGCACCTTGTCAATATATATTATGGCTGTTGGAGGCATAAAGAATCTCTTCTAAAACAAATATCAATAAGGCTAACTAATCGAGATTTGGATCTAAACATAATTACAGAAGTGTTAGAATAGTGTCTCCCACCAAGGAAACTATCCAACTCGTTATTTTGTCTCAACTTGCTCTTTCACATGCATGATTAATGATTATGACATATTCAATGCAAATGCCTCACCTAAAACGTGTTTCAACCTTAAATGTAACTCATCTGCACCCGTGGACTTCTGAATTAAGGGTAAAACAATGCTTGAAAACGCTCTCTCGTAGGAACAAGAATCACATCGTATCACTTGTTCGCACGTAACATTTAACTTAAATATTAATATTAAGCTAATCCTTGGTGTGTGTGCCCCGGTTTTCTATAACAGGCTATACAACTTTTTTTCCAGAGTATGAAGATGCAATACACGTGCGCTCATTGAAACAGATAACTAAAAGTCAAGCCAAACCAGAGCTTGTTTTGTGGGATGTTTCCGTCTCTTTTTCTGTCACAAACTCATTATGTGTGTTTCAGTTTCTGTGGGTTTTTCATCTTCAAGTTAAGTAATAAGTTTATTACTGGACTTGGATAGTTTACAAACTTTACATAAAGTCAAGTTCACAATAAAGGAAAAACAGAAAAAGTTTAGCCACAATCCTGTGTTAGAAATTCTTTCTTAATTCAATCTCTATTATTAATTTACACATGAAGTCTCAGAAAAATATTTTTAATCATACTTGATGGTAGATGGTTCTATTTTAATGAAGCTTATTGGTCCTTCACAGCAGAAGCTCGTTTAATATAGCAATAAAACTTGGACTTTAACCTCTCTGCTGTCTTGCACATCACTTAATAATAAACTGCATATTAAGATAAGACACCAATCAGCTTGTCTTCATAAAAGGAGCACAATCATCTTCCTTTTGTATTTTTTTTCCCAACATGTGCGAATGGACATTTAAATTTCGATTTAACCATTGACCTGATGACAATATTAAGCTTGACAGCTAGGATCCATGTTCAAATTGACTTCGAATCACATGTGGATTGAATACTTTATTTGCTGAGTTTTCTTTTTTCTTTCCTCTCTTAATAACTTTATGTTTTCTAATCTTGAAACTTTAGTCCTCCTCCTTGACCATTCTTTTCATTTTCTTTCTTGTATAGATCAAGAAAGCAGGTCACAGTGTTAAAGTTTTAAAATTGTAAAATGTTTGTTCAATCTATACTTTGCTTTCACTTATTCCAGACGTGAACATTTGAAAGAATAAAGGGAAATTGAAAGATAAGATTTTGAGAGTACTAAAGAACAGGGAACAAGCAAGAAGATGAAATAACTGTAGTTTGATCCTTAATTAACACATGTTCTTTAGAAAGAACATAACTTAACTCACATTAATGTACAATTGGTAGACAATACTTGTGGGGTCAAAATTGAGTTCAGAAAAATCATAGACATGTACAATGATCAGTGATTGAAGATGTTGAGAAGGGAAACTCGGTTCCTAATTAGTTTTCTTGAGAGGTGCTCAACTCCTAGTTCTAGATCCTGAATGCATATCTCCAAATTCTCAAGATGGCTTTGAAGATACACCATAGAAGAAGACTTGTGACGGAGGAGAGACAGCAAAGTTGCATCTACTGTCTCAAATTCATTTGTCTTTGATTCTTGAGAGTCACAAGAAACTCTTTTAGGCTGCATCAGCTTTGAGATTGCCGACCATTTGCTCTGTTTTGGTTGTCCCTTCGGGTCACAGATAAACACCAACAAAGATTCTAATGACTTCATTGTGATCTCTTCTGCTTCTGTTAAGATACTAAGCACTTTGTTCGAAGGAAAAAGTGCAGACTCACTCTTGATCGCTTTCAAATTTCTCAAGGCCTTTCTAATTGCTTTCTTCAATTTGTTCCTTGAAGCCAAGTATTTCCCACCCTCAATTGTGCAAACAGTTTCATCACCTTTCCTTCTTCGGATGACCGAGTGAAGTTCATGCAGGCTTTCCTTTGATATCAGTAAGCATTCTTTAGCTGTACTGCAGATATCCAAGAGCCTCAAAGACCCTTCCAGAAGGCCATCAACACATTTGTCACTGCACTCTCGTGCTAATACTTGTTGTTTGCTTGTCAAATGAAGCAACTTATCAGTGCAGTCGTGCAAATCAAGCAAACCATCAAGTTTGTGGCTCAGTGAAGAAGCAGCTTCACAATCCTTCAGTCTTTGAAGATGCTCCTCATATTGTGATATGACTGGGTGAGGTGCGGATGGAAAGCTGTTGCTGCGAGTGTGCAGAGAGCTCTTTGTGTTTATTTCAGTGACTGCCATTTATCCTTTATCTTCAGAAAACAAAAGGGTTAGGGATGGATAAGACTGTGTTGTGTGTTTTGAACTCTCGAGTCTTCGAGTTTTAAGGGTTGGAAACTTAGCATCTACTCTATATATAGTGGAGGAATTGTTGGAGAAGTTTGCTTTTTAATTTCTCCCTTAAATGCCACATAATGAGTGTTCTATCATATTGTATTACATGACGAGACAAGAAGAATATATTCCCTTTAATGTCTAGGCCTGGCAATGCTTATAATGCATCCACCCTTCCTCATTCCTGAATTTTTAACTTTGCCAATCACATGAAATATCAGACTCCATGGAGCATGCATCAGAATAGAAGCTATTGTCTAGAGGAGGAGTTGTTTCAATTGATAAATAAAATTCAGTTTATGAACTTGTCTACCTAGAGCAAGACAGAATTTGACATCAATGAATTAATTCAACATTTATTAATGTATAAACGTGCAACTATTTCTACATAATACATGCATTTCCTGGAAACACTGCATGGTCATCGCCATCCAGATATGAACAATCTTTGATGTCTGAAGATGAAGAGATACCATACCCCCACTTTGGTTCCGATTATCAAGCCCTATACAGTTCAACAACATGTTCAATTTGATTGTATTTATAAATGGATCTGCTTTTCTTCCAGCAGACACTAGATCCATTTCCAACGTTCAATGCCCTCTTGGAGTTCACAATTTGAGATTTTATATATATCTTGGACCTGAAAAGATGGAGGAGACATAGCAAAGGCATCTCATCTATAGGAAGATATAATATTCGTGTGATTCCCAACTTAAAAATTAAGAAATGGGGTTTAGGAAGCTTGATTCATGAAAAGCATCGACCAAACAACGTTGTGAATAGTCAAAGAGTTACATATCCCTTTTGAATAATGGTATTTGTTTGCTTGTATCCCAAACTCACAATATGCATTGAACTAATCTCAGTAGAGGGAAGGCACCAAAGACTAAAATGTACATAATCACCATGTAATGATAAAGTTTCATACTACCAGCAGAACAAAACCAGATTTGCTGTCATCTTGTCACTGTACTGCATTGCTTAAGTATCTCCCTTACACCCTTCATGTTTCCTAACCAATTTGGTTCAATTAATTTCTAGTACTAATGACTCAGTGATAACAACTAACAAAATGACAAATAGTAGAACAAGTTCATACGTTTATGAATGCTTAATTAATATATTGATATCAGAAAATAAAGATTCTCTCTCTCTTATTCTTGTCATGTTCTAGGCAGACAAGTGCGTAAACTCTCCTCCACATAATAGCTTCTATTATGATGCATGCTCCTCATTTGATACTTTGATTTTGCAAAGATGCCTTTTTTCAATATTATAATGGGAAAATGAAATGATTTGGTGGTGAGAAGTCTAGGTGCTTGGGAAGCATTGCCAGAATCTCAGACAACTGAGGTAAGATATTCCTCTTGTCTCCCATATGTAAAATAGCAATCTCCCATATTACGTGAAGGTTCAGGAAAAAGATTAAAAAAAAACCTTGTCTCCCATAATGTGTTTGCTATATATACAGTAATGCCAACCCTTAAAACTCAAGACTCAAGACTTCAGAACACACAAAAATACATCATATTCCCTCCTAGGCCTTTTGTTTTCTGATAAGAGAAAATGGAAATCGGTGTAACAAATGCAAAGAGTTCTGTTCAGACTCCATGATGCAACAGCTTACACTCAGTCATCAGAAGAAGGAAAGGTGATGAAACTGTATTCACAATTGAGTGTGGAAAATACTTGACTTCAAGAAACAAGTTGTAGAAGACAATCAAAAAGACCTTGAGAAATTTGAAAGGGATAAACAGTGAGTCTGCAGTTTTCCCATCAAAAAGGTGCCTTCTCAATGCTCAGTTTCTGAACAGAAGCAGAAGAATCACAGTCTTTGTTATTGTTTGTTTTTGACACAAAGCAACAACAAAAGCAGAACAGGTGGTCATCCATCTCAAAACTGATGCAACCTAGAACAGTGGCTTGTGTCACACAGAATATTTCTATGATTTTTGTGAACTCAATGAGTTCTATCTCAACAACACAAGCCTCTACACACAGAATATTTCTATGACTTTTGTGAACTCAATGAGTTCTGTCTCCCACTGTACATTAATGTCGATTAAGTTTTTTTTTTTGTTAGACAGAACATGTTTTAACTAAGGACCAAATTATAGTTATCTCACTTTCTCTCTTTTCCCTGTTCTTAGTACACTCCACATATTGTCTTTCAAACTCCCTTTGTTTACTTCTAAAATAAGGGAAAGGAAAGAAAAGGGTTAATCAGATAGTTTTCATTTAAAAACTTAACAATTTTACCAGCCTTCTTTTTCTATACAAGAAGGAAAATGGAATGAATAGTCAAAGAGTAAGAGGAATAAGTCTTATTATTAGAAAACTGAAATCCACATGTGATTTAAGATTACCATTTGATTGATGATTAAATCAAAATTTTAATGTATGGGTGTCCTGTAAGACCCTAGAAGATAGCGTTTTAAAAGTGATAGTGGTTTAAAAATAGTGAGACTCGATTATTTTAATATTAAAAGGTTTTAGTATAAATAAAATTGTTATAAACAAGTTTCATTATTTTAGAGTTCTTCTCTGACTTTTCTATAGAGGTTCCGTCTCTCTGGTCGTCTGATTGAAGAACCGAGCCCATAGGATTGATCCTCTCGGCGAACTCTTCAAATTGGACCGATCAGTTTCTCCGTTCGCGTAAGTTGAGTTTCCGATCTCTTTTTAGTCTTTTTTGTTTTCTGTTGCATGCAAGCCCTCTTCCGCTTGCATGCGACGTTGTAATCATCAGTATGAGTCTTTACTGATCAGTGATCATAACGGTATGTCCTGATCGTTCTTGTGATGTTTCTATGTGTAGATAGAGCATCCTGTGGAGTTAGAGGTGTTGACGTTTTTAAGGCGTTGACGTTTATAAAGCTATCTAAACAGGATAACAGGTAAGGGGTAAGGGAAGCTAACAGTTTTACTCGAATTTCGTATAGAAATCATTCTGATGACTTTGAATTGCATGATTGATTGTTGTATGAGTGCTTGAACTGTGTATTTGAGTGAATGCTTGGATTGTGCTAGATTCACTGTTGCAGGTGAGAACAGACTGGGAATCTGGTGTTTTCGCCTAAGCGAGCAGCTCTCGCCTGAGCGAAAACACCAGAAACTCATCCCCTGCTTCTGCGCGAGATCTCGCCTAGGCGAGCCAGTCTGGCTTGAGCGAGAGTCACTCTCGTCTAAGCGAGACAGCTTAGCCTGAGCGAGAATTCGTCCAGAGTTTGGGTTGTTCTCTGTTTCGAGCCTCGCTCAGGTGCCTCGCTCAGGTGAGAATGACTCGCCTAAGCGAAAGAGCCCTTTCGCTTGGGCGAGACCTTCTAGCTTAGGCGAGAACCTTTGCAGCTGAATGTTATTTCTCTGTTTCTAATGGATGAAGTTATGTTTAAATGTTAAAATGTGAACTTAGTTACGATATGCATGAATTGTTATGACTGATAATATGTGTGGTGAAATTGCATGAAGTTGGAATATGAGAAGAAGTGGTTGAACTAGGATTTCAAGGAAAATTCTAAGAGGAATGTTTTAGTGTATGTAAGGACATAAGGACTCAGTTTTGGTTGGTATCTTGACGCTCCTATAACCATTAAGGCTTATGTAGAGCATAATGGATTATGTCGGGAGGAGTAGCAGGAGGTCCTAGTTTGTGGACCCGATTCAGTCACAGACGTGAAGAGGACTTACCTTGGGAGTGGTTGGGTGATAACCCCTTGTGTCCAAACTCTGCAGAGTTTGGGAACCGTCACAGGTCAAGTCACCAAGAGATCCGATGTCGCTTACATAATTCAGATATTGAGTTTAGAGTCATGTATATGTGCTGTGGTGGTCTATATGACTCTGTGATAATGAGAAAGATTGCATGGTTTCTGTTTATAATTGAACTGCATGATTCCTTAATCAGATTAGCTTACCCTTGCTTTTTGTGTTTCTGTCTTGTGTTATATGTTTCCTTTTGCGATGATCACCTATTCGGTGGGAGCAGATGTGGTTGCAGTGTCAAAGGCATTTATGGAGGATGAAGAGCCATCGTTTTAGGGTTGAGGAGGAGGTTTCCAATGGGAGCTTTAGCAGTGGTCAGTTTAAGTATAGAGTTTATTAGCTTAGTTTAAGTGTATAAGTGATATATTTTTATAGTCATATCTTTTGTAAGACTGTATTAATAGATTGTGTACACTGAATTATCTGTTTTTGGAACTATGATGAAACTCCCTATTTTTATGTTCTAAATTTTTAAAATTTAAGGACAATGGAAGAAAAAATGCTGATGATTGTACAAGACAGCAGAGAAGTGGAAATAAACAACACACTAATATGACTCAATTACACCTAATATAATTCAATTTTATTGCTCACCTAACAAAATTATAAGTCGCACTTCATTGAATTATGACCATCTAGCACTAAGTATGACTGAAAATATAAATCTCAAAGATTCACTTGTAAATTAGTAAAACAAAGAATTGAAAAATTAATAATTCTGAATTGGATTGTGTCCCAAGTTTGTCTGTTTTTTTTCTGTGGTGCGGTGGCGGTTTTGCCATCTGAAACGAGGAAAACATCTGTACAAGTGAAGATTGGTGTTTGATCTTTTATACTTAGACAGTATTAGTCATGCTTGTCTTTTACTTTGATTCTTTTAAAAGTTGGTTGTTACATCTTGCATAGGCTTAAAAAGTTTAATTTTTCTTAACAGGAACCAATGCTGAAACCTGGTGTGACAGGAAGTAGAATGCTGTATACAAAGGAAGGGATATATTAAAAAAATATATATTTACATGAAATAATTAAAGCTGAAGGGCCCACACATTTTTATATACAAATATCAGATAAACCTGAAAATTTTGGGTGACCACAGCATTACATTTCTGGTTCCACCCACAACTTCTATGGTAAGCTAGAAACAGGAAAACAGAGGGAAAACAATGTAGATGAACAAGCTTAAGTTTGACTTTCACTTATTGTGGTTTTGTTTTAATGGACTAAGCGTGTATTGAATATCTCGAATCTTGCAAGTTGCTATGAATGGTATCATAGCATTTACAGAAAACAGGCTAAGGTTTATGAATATCAATGATATATACATAGCCTATAAAATAATGTTACATGAGAATTGACTCAAAATACGAATTGGATAGTTTCCATGCAAGTGAGAGAGCAAGTTGAGACAAAATAAGAGTTGGATAGTTTCCATGGGGGAGACACTGTTATAATATTTATGTAATTACGTCTACATCCAAATCTGGATTAGTTAGTCACTCATATTTGTTCAGGAAGAGATTCCTTATGTCTCCAACAAACTGTAATATATATACACCAGATGCCATTGGAAGGCTCATCAACTCTACATTAAAAATCAAGTCTTTTTCTCTCCTGAGGAAAAATGGCGTACTCTCCCTTGAACCCAAAATCCAATTCCCATGGGCGTTCAAATAGCTTGCCCTCAAGACCACACCCTCTGATTCTAGAATGCAATGAGCACTTGGACAGCTTAAGGGCTTCCAAAGCAACCACCTTTTCCTCATTGTTTCTCAGCCAAAACATAAGATGCTTGCAGGATCTGATAGAGTGTGTTGAAAAATTGACCCATCTTCCCCTCACTCAAGATGTCCTTCTCCATGAGCGTGAAGAGAAATGGGTAGATGGGGTTTTGGATGGATCCCTAAGGCTCTTAGATGTGTGCAGTGCAGCCAAAGATGCTTTACTGCACACAAAAGAATGCACACGTGAGGTTCATTCGATGATAAGAAGGAAGAGGGGTGGTGAAGTGGAGTTGGCAGCAGAGGCTAAGAAATTCTTGACATCTAGAAAGGTGGTGAAAAAGGCCATCTCCAAAGCCTTGGCAAATTTGAACGCCACTTCAAAGAGTTCCAACATCTCTTCCACCACAGACAAAGATCCCCAAACGCTGTCTTTGATAACCTTATTGCAAGACACGGAAGTGGCAACACTATCAACATTTCAGACACTGTTGCAGTTTATCTCAGCCTCAACACAACAAAAGTCAAACGGCTGGCTTTCGATTTCGAAGCTAATTCAGGCAAAGAGAGTGGGTTGCTCGGAAGTGGCGGATGAAAATGAATTTGCCCAAGTGGATGCAGCATTGCAGTCCTTTGTATTTGCCAAGACATCAAAATCTGAAGAAACAAAGAATCTGCAAAGGCACTTGGAGAAAATGGAGTCGTGCATTCAAGAGTTTGAAGAAGGACTCGAGTTTCTGTTTAGGCGACTAATCAAAATAAGAGTCTCCCTTCTTAACGTTCTTAACCACTAGTCCAACATACCTGGGACTCAATTTTTGTACTCATCGAAATAGATACATTTGTACATGCAAATCATACATGTATATGCCTAGTCATATAATGAACTCAAAATCTTTCTGATATTTTGTTGTTATCTTATCTCTCTGGTGGACTTTTTTGGGAACTTGAACATCGATTACATCTAAATGATTCTAATTAAGATCTCAAACATAAGGATTTTTTTCATATTCAATATATTTAGGGGGTCCTTTCAGACTCAGAACAGAGGGAATATA
>Ga0214543_1000743_pt1 | contig 57941 bp, 40 predicted proteins | sample CNSS2metaG_FD_160094 | JGI IMG/M metagenome (GOLD analysis project Ga0214543, IMG submission 160094) | Root nodule microbial communities from cowpea collected in UCLA plant growth center, Los Angeles, California, USA - CNSS2 | ecosystem: Host-associated > Plants > Roots > Nodule | place: USA...
TGCATGCCCCTTTGCTGGATAGCTCTGGTACCTTGCTTCTATAGCTATTTACCTAAACCTTCCAGTCTTCCATCTTTGATGGTGCCATTGGGTTTCAGTTTCAGACACAGGTGGTGACACTTAGCTAGCAGAGAGCTGACTAGTGAAGTTGGGCCTTGTGGGCTACACGTTTTTCAGTGTTTCTTTTCTCCCTTTGTTTTTTCTTTTTTGGGCTTTCAGTTTGAGTTCAGTTTCATATTTTTGTTGTTTAAAATCGTAACATATAATATAATAAACGAAAAAATAATAGCAATAATAGACTAAATAAAGCATAATATGTAATATAATAAACGAAAGAGCAGCAGTAAACAAAATAATATAGTTAATCAAGTGACAATAGTCATAGAAAAACCCAATAAAGCATAACATATAATATAATAAACTAAATAATGATAGTCATAAAAATATCTAGAATAGCAGTCGTCCATCCCATTATCTCTATCCCGAATTAGTGGTTTTGAGGTCAGTTGCTTCGCACTGCTATCTAGGATTTCGTTCTTATTTAGTATGGACATTTATTTCTGCATGCCCTATGGTACTTGGATTGAACATTTTGTGGAAATGAAATAGGTTAAGGCTTTGCATAAGATTGGAGGAATAAATAGGATATGATTGTGTTGATCAGGAATAAAAGATGATTAAGCATATACTATTTGCTTCCCGGAATGAAACATTTTGAGAAAGCATTTTAAAACAAACTATTGTTGGGATATATATTAGCACCAAAAAGTCATGCCAAATCTAAGATTAATTTTTCTAAATTTGGTTAGTAAGATTATTCTAGCTTTTCTTAAATTCTATCTACAGGTCTGCAACTTTCAATTTTCCTTTTTTTTTCCATTTCAAATGTTTTATGATCTCATTTCTTCATTGATAAGCATTTTAATTGCTAGAATTTCAGTGGCCTTCAAGATGAATGCTGGATAGATTCTGTTGATCTCATGCTCTCTTCTGCTTGTTGATAAAAGAATGGAGTATTAATTGAAACAAAGACAATATGCATCTATGGGCACAAAAGCATTATCCTGAAATGTGAAAAGGAAACAGCTAAGTATCAAGCCAAAATGAAAATGGCTATAAAAACCTAAAAGCTCTCCAATCCCTCTGTTTATATTGTATGTAAGAGAAGTCAAAAGCAAAAATCCTATACCATATCGAAATTAAAGGTAGAGAGACCTTTGAAAATATGGCATTCATTTCTGAGTAAATGCACTGAAGAACTGTATAAACTTGCACTGCCACATAATTGACCATAGCCTCCTTTTTCCTGCTAAAACCTTTTAAACTGTATTATGAAAAAATTACTCATGAGTTGCTGCCTCAATTCTGGCACTTAATGCTTGCTCATTAAGAGAAAGCACTGTGTGAAGTCAAAATCTTGGAAGTGGAGCTTGTCATAGAAAGCACTATAATTTCTGATTGAAGTAATTAACCTCGTGACGATTTAGATTTATGATCAGGTCTGTGAAGGCAAAACTACAGGATTGTAGGATAGTATGATAAATATTGAAGGAGAAATACATTAAAAAAACATAAAAAATATAAAGGCCAAACTATTGTCTATTAATTAATAACAGTGAGATTACTAGAATCAAGGTGCCAAAAGGAAGCTGGTCGCTTAACTTTGTGATGTATAGGATGTTAATGTAGAAATCCCTTAACAGTTTTCATAAAATTTAGTTCATAGATATAAACTTTGATCCTGAAAGATATGTTGTGATTGCTGACTGTAAGCTTTTGTTTGGCATGCGTAAAAGTTAAGTGATAATATGAAGTATGTGTTGATGTTTATGTGGAACAGTGAAAAGATATAAAGATGTTTAAGAGGTTCAATTCTTGTTAAATATTTAAAATTTCAAAAAGAACTTTAAATAGTTACTGTTTCATTTCAGATGTACTTGTTATTGATCTCCTTTAAACTTTGTGTAAGTCTATATTGCTTCCCTTGCATTAACAGCGAAAGAGATGGGGAGGATGCTGGGGTGCATTTTCTTGTTTTGGTTCACAGAAAGGTGGGAAGCGCATTGTACCTGCATCTCGCATTCCTGAGAGTAGCGGGCCAGCCTCTCAGCCAAATGGACCTCAAGTGGTTGGGTTGACCAATCAAGCCACAGGACTAGCTCCTTCTCTCTTAGCCCCACCTTCTTCACCAGCATCCTTCACTCATTCTGCCCTTCCTTCCACTGCACAATCACCTAGTTGTTTCTTATCCTTATCTGCTAACTCACCTGGTGGTCCTTCATCTACAATGTATGTCACAGGACCATACGCTCATGAAACACAGCCGGTGTCTCCTCCAGTCTTCTCAAACTTCACTACTGAGCCATCAACTGCCCCTCTCACTCCTCCACCTGAGTTGGCTCATTTAACAACTCCCTCTTCCCCAGATGTACCTTTTGCTCACTTTCTCTCATCTTCTGTGGATCTCAAAAACAGTGATAAGGGTAACTACATCAGTGCAAATGATCTTCAAGCCACATATTCACTCTACCCTGGAAGTCCTGCCAGCAGCCTCATATCTCCAATATCAAGAAACTCGGGTGACTGTTTATCATCCTCTTTTCCTGAACGAGAGTTCCGTCCACAGTGGGATTCATCATTGTCTCCTGAGAATGGAAAATATCAGAGAACAGGGTCGGGGAGGGTATCTGGGCATGACACAAATGGTGTCACTAGTGCATCCCAAGATACAAATTTCTTTTGCCCTGCTACCTATGCACAATTCTACTTGGACCAAAATCCTCCATTTCCTCATAATGGTGGGAGATTAAGTGTTTCAAAAGATTCAGATGTTCAATCTAATGGTGGAAATGGACATCAGAGTAGGCATGCTAGAAGTCCTAAGCAGGATGTGGAAGAAATAGAAGCTTACCGGGCATCGTTTGGTTTCAGTGCAGACGAGATTATAACTACCTCTCAATATGTGGAAATTTCTGATGTAATGGAGGATTCATTTACTATGATGCCCTTTGCCTCTGGCAAGTCTACAATGGAAGAAAACATAGAGCCTTCTTTAATGAAAGGGTTCAAAGCTCAGGAGACTCAGGTAGCATTGCAGAGTCTTAAAAGTCTTGGCTCAGATCCAGGTCCAGTAGGCAAGGAGGGACACAATCAGGCCGCTATATATCAAGGATATGAAGGTATGTTGTAAATTCTAGGTTTAAATATTAATTTGTTTCATTGCATCTTGAGAAACCATGGAAATGAAAAATAAAATATAGTAGCACGTCTAAATTACTTGCAATTTGGTTTCAACATTATATATAATATCGTTTCTATAACTAGAGCCTTGGTACCCTGTCATGATCTGTGCTCTACTGACTTTTGATGGATAAAGGTTATAATATTTTTTGTCCGGTAAGAATGTAAGACATTGGTCATCTTTGTATATTATCTGGAAAAGATGGAGGGTAATTTTGTGTTAGGTTGATATATGCATTTTAACAATCGGGATTTTCTGTGTTCTACTTTTTCATACCCTTTTCTTTATCAACCTGTAAGCAAATATGTCTTTTCTTGCATGTCAGATCTTAAATCACAAAGGCATGGTAGCAACAGCTCTGGGTTCAGCCCACCAGAGAACCCTACTTTTGTGGATGATGAGGATATATTCTCAAAAATGGAATCTTCAAGAATTAGCAGGAAATATAAGATGGGGTTATCGTGCTCCGATGCTGAGATTGACTACAGGAGAGGAAGAAGCTTACGAGAAGGAAAGCGAATGTGATTTGGCATGACTAAGAATTAATCAGTTGAGAACAGATTATCTGTTATCTGTGTATTAATTTGTAGCTTTGTTTTAAAAAAAAGAAAAAGAAATTCTTTACTTGGGGTTGTCTAATAGATGGGATGACCTAACTTAGATCTAACCGATTCTGTCCATCGTGTTTGACCAGATCTTACTGATCAATGAATGTAGTCTCTTTCTTCAAGCGAGTTCAGATTAATGTTTCAAGTGAATGAAGTTTGGTTTTAAACAACGAGCAGTTTATGAACTTGCATTTGTTCGACTATAGGGCTTACAAACTCCCGCACAAACTTTTTAGCGCATTGGTAATTAAAAATTTGTTGACTGGATTTGGATTTTCCTTCATTATTAAAAGCGGGAACAAGTTAGAGAATGTAATTAGTCATCATACAGTAGGTGTCGTAAAATTTTGGTTAAACATATTTTAGCTACTCTGTAGGTATAATGAATTCTTAATTTGATCTTTTCGTGTTAGGTTGGTCTTTACGTGTAAATGTTGTTACCGATTTTATTCCTTTCATCGGCGTCTCTTTGTCTTCTTAATTTGATTCTTATATATTTATAGTGTTTAATTTGATACTATGTGTACCATATGAAGGTCGAGATAATAGGGCCATTCGCTCCCTACAAAATTTAGATGATGTCATTTCATGATATGAATGTTGAGAAGATCATATTGGTCATAGCATGTGACATTAAAGTATAATTATCATTTTAAACAGATTGTATTAGATTATGATAATACTAGTTAAATAAATATTACGACATTTTGGACTTCTTCAACTTAGGTATGACCTATCTAGTTTAGGTTCATCTAGTTAATGATCCATCAAAACACTATAAATGGGATATTATTTACTATGTATGAACGGTTTATTATTTTATATAACATTTATTATGTGTATTTTACTATTTAAGATTTATGTATTGTTTATTATTTAATATAGCATTTATTATGTGTACTTTAGTGTTAGTGTGATTTTGCATACACCTCAACTTCATAATATATATCTTGACAACGATATCACAAAATCATTCTTCAGACATAAAGCCTAGAAGGCCTAAGCAAATAAATTGTACCTGTCCGAATCTGAGCGATTTGAAAACAAAATTGTTGTCTGCTCAGTTTTATTTTGAATTTGGGTTTATAACAGAGGTTAAAATATTTTATTGGTCCATGTTTTTGTTCATAAAATCTCAATTAGATTCTAAGATTTTTTTCAGTCTCAATTAGGTCCATATTTTTAAAAATACGTGATAATTAGGTCCATTCCGTTAATAAGGTGATAACGGTGTTAAAGATGTGCCACGTGTTAGCTCCTCATTTTTTTGAATTCTTTTTTTAATTTTTCTTTAAAATTTATTCATGTCACGTTATTATTGTGTCATGTGTCAAGTCAATAAGGTGACACGTGTCAAGTCATTGTCTGAATCTCAGTTTGGTTCATATATTTGTTATTTTGATTATATTTCAGTTCATTTTTTTTTATTTTCAATTTCACCTTCTCCAAATTGAAACCAAATTTAACTATCATATAAATTTTATAATGATATTTTTATTAAACATTTTAATAATATTAAGTTTATTTAAATTTTTATTTTACATTACTTTACTTATATTTTGTTTTAAAAATTTTAAAATATTTATTTTAACTTGTTACAAAATTATTTTAAATAATTTATATACAAATGTTGGAGTTGATTTAAAAATAACAATTTTATAAATTTAAATATAAATTTTAAAACAATTTTGTAAAATAAATATATTTAAAATTTTAAAATTAATGGACTGAAATATAATCAAAATAACAAATATATGGAGTAAATTAAAATTCAGACAATGACTCGACACAGACTGACTTGACACGTGACACAATATTGACGTGTTATGTGGCATGAATAATTTTCAAATAAAAAAATATAAAAAAAATAATAAAAATAATAAAAAAAATTCAAAAAAATGAGCTGCTCACACGTGACATATCTTTAACACCGTTACCACCATACTAACATAATAAACCTAATTGTTATACATTTAAAAATATGAACCTAATTGAGACTAAAAAATCTTAAGACCTAATTGAGATTTTGAAGAAAACCAATGAAGTATTTTAACCATAGATAAAAGCAAAAGTTTCCTTAACCCTAATTTTGCCGCTGCACCCCTCTTCTTTTCTCCACAACTTTGTGGTTCCCAATCCTTTTCCTTCGGCATCAAACTCCACTTCTCATGGATTCTATACAACTCCATACTCTTCTACTTCTGCAACCACGCCTATCATTACCATCATCACTGTGCGATCGTTTTTTGCTCACATGGGTGGGGATACTTGGCAAGACAGTTCCTTCACCCTTGAAGAACAATTTCTCTCCCTGCAAAGATGATAGAGCTCTCATGCTTAGGGTTTAAGTTTGTTGAGTCGTCGCTAGGATGCAGTCATCTCCGTCGACGTTGTTGGGTCTTAAGAGAAACAAGTAATAATTTGCTGTGTAAAAGTCTCTAACTTTTATTCATGTGATGAACGGTATTTTATACAAGATGCAAGTGGGTTCTGTCATGGTAACAGAATAACAGAAGAGAAAAGAAAAAAAAAAATGTAAGCTAACTGTTAAGCAGGTTAATACTTGACTTAACAACTAACTAACACTCTCCCCTATGTCAAGTACTTAAGAGAGACTACTCCAATTGATTTTCTTAAGCCTTCAAATCTATCATTCTTCAAGACTTTAGTCATTGCATCAGCCAAGTGCAACTCTGTCTTGCAGTACACCACAGCGACCTTATTCACCAAGTCTCTTAAGGAAATGCAATATGATTTCTATGTGCTTGCCTTTTTCATGGCTTACAGGATTTATGGCATAAATGTTGTCTATCCTTAACTCCAATGGTGCCTTCACCGAAACCTTCAAACCTCGCAGCAACTCCACAAGCCACATTGCTTGACATGCGACAAAGCTTCCAAATATGTATTCAGCTTCACAGCTGGACAAAGCAACAACAGGCTGCTTCTTTGAACACCGGAAGTGCTTTTCCTTTCAACCAAATCTCCACCATAGTCAGAGTCGCGAAACCAATTAGTTCTACCTCTGAATTTTGTTCTCCAAAAGGAAACAACACACTATAGTCAGACGTTCCTTGTATGTATCTTAATATTCTTTTGGCAGCTAGCATATGACACTTCTTTGGATTGCTCATAAACCTGCTTATCAAACCAACCAACTCCAAATGACAACTTTGGTCTGCTATTATATAGGTACCTTAACGAGCCTTTAATTTGCTTGAAGGCAGTTTCATCCACTGATTCACCACTTTCATCTTTAGTAAGCTTCAAATTAATCTCCAATGGGTTGATTACTGCATTACAGGAAGCCATGTTGAACTTCCTCAATATGTCTCCAACATATTTCTTTTGGTTCATTACCAAACCTGCATATCTATAAGCAAATTCCAAACCTAGAAAGTAACTTAACTTTCCTAAATCTGTCATCTTGAATTCTGCTACCATGGTTTTCTTGAATTTTTCCATTGACTCAGAGTTTGATCCTATTACCAGTAAGTTGTCAACATAAAGACAAATTATAAGCAGGTTTCTTCCTCTATGCTCCCTCACATATACTCCATGCTCAACCATGCATTTTGTAAACTGGATTTAGAGCAAAACTGAATCAATTTTTCTGTTCCAAGCTCTCAGGGTTTGCCTTAATCCATACAAAGCCTTTCTTAGCTTGTAGACTTGATGTTCCTTCTATAACAAATCCAGGGGGTTGCTGGATATAAACCTCTTCTTCTAAGTGTCCATGGAGAAAGGCTGATTTTACATCAAGTTGAAATAAGGGCCATTTCTTAGCGCAAGCAATTGCAACCACTCTAATTCTTTCCAGCCGAGCCACTAGTGCATAAACCTCCGAAAAATCCAAGCCTTGCCTTTGGAGAAAACCCTTTGCTACTAATATGGCCTTGTGCTTTGAGATTGAGTCATCAGGATTCAACTTTTTCTGGAATACCCACTTTACTCCAATTTTCTGTTTTCCATCCGGAAGTTCAACCAGTTCCCACGTTTGTTTTTTTTTTTTTTTTTTTTTTTCAATTGACTTAATCTCTTAGACCATTGCATCCCTCCAACCTTGTTTCAAGGCTTCATCCTCAATTACAAGTTCTGATCCCGTCCATTCTGACCCTTCCATCCAGTTTATCAATTTAACGGACTCCAACCCGTCATCCTGTTTTTAAAAAATAAAATAAAATAAAGATAATTAAAAAGATTAATTTTTTATATTATATTTTTTAAATGTGTAAATATATAATAATATTATAATTTAAATCACTAATATCTACAAATGAAGTGTCCATTGTTAATTATAATTGAGTAATTTAATATATAAATATAATCATTATGTTAATTTATCTAATTAAAAACATTAACTAGTCAATTAAAAGTTTAAAAAATATTTTATTTGATTAAATATACATTTAAAATTAATTTAAATGTATATATATAAAAAGTTAAAAATAAAAAAAATTTGAAAACAAATTAAAGAAAGTTAAAAAATTTAAAAATAAAAGAAGAAAAAACTAACAGACCAGTCCAACTCATCAGCCCATTCTAGACAGAACGAGTTATGATTATTGATCCGTTTCTGTTTGACAAACCAGTCCAATCCAATCTTTTTTCGATGGTCCAGACTGGACCAATCCGTTTTGTCATCTTTACCATTAACTATGCAAGACAGGCTAACATTTTCAATCTATATTTTTTAAGTGAGACAGGATAATTCGACTCACATAGGCTAAACGTGAGATAGACCTAAACGAAAAATACTCGTGGGATACAGGAATACATTCCATTCATGTCTAAGCAATACTCGTGTTTGATTATATGAATTAGAGCTGTCAAAATGGGTTGAAACCCGCGAGCCAACCCGACTCACCATGGGTTCGAGTCGGGTTGGGTTGAAATTTTTTTACAAATTTCAATATGGATTGATTTTTGACCCGGCTCATCTAGAACCCGGCTCATCCGGGTTGAACCCGTGGTGAGCCGGGTTAGCTCACCAACCCGCAGATAAAAGGGTCACGCAAGTGTTTTTTATTAAGTTGCGTTTTACATTTGGAAACCCGTGAGCCAGCCTGTTTAACCCGCCAACCCGTGATGGACCGAGTCGGGTTCCAATTTTTTTGGCTCGCTAAAAAGTAAGTCGAGTTGGGTTGGATCACTAAATCATCAATCCGTGATGGGTTAAGCCGGATCGGGCCGGATTACCTGTTTTGACAGCTCTAATGTGAATGCAATTATTGGCAAGGAACTTTTAAATTTTATGTAATCTATTGTACTAATTGGTCCAACCAAGCTAGCTGGTAGTAATTATGCATTGTCATCATACCATTAATAAAATTATTTTAAAGGAGAATGATAGTTTAACAATGTTTTGTTTTTTTGACAAACTAATTTAGATAAAAAAAAGTACTACTTTATTACTTTATTTTGATTAAAAAATAAAAAATTATTTATTTTAATTTTATTTATAGCAACTTTGTCGAATTTGTCAAAATAATTTTTGTCAAAACATAATTTTCCTTGTCCAAAGAGTGACATGCAAAATATTAGAAATAGTTTCTTTTGTACAGAGATTTGACTATTGATTGCGAACGGTACATGGCTGATGGTTATACCATTCTGACAAGAATTCCATCAGCATAAACGTAGAAAAGAGCACCCAAATGAATGTAAATTCCTTACCGACATCATATGACGAATTTCATAATGTTGAGGGAGTTCAGAAAGTTGTTGTGGAAAGGATCAGAGATGTGATCAACAAGGTTCTGAACAGGACCTTTACCCGTCAGTGCTGCTTGCACGTAAAAGCCTAACCAGGCCACCATTGCCAAGCGTCCATTTTTAATTTCTTTTACCTTCAGCTCTTCAAAAGCTTCGGGATCGTTGGACAGATTCAAGGGATCAAACAAAGCTCCTCCAGGATAATTTATATCACCGGGCAGATATATTCCTAGGGGCTCCAATGCCTCAGTCCCACAATATCTAGCGTATTCTGGTCCAACCTGTTAAAGAATCTCTAACTATTATAAATCTCCAATTATTTGAAACTTTTTATTTTTAGTCCCTATACAAAATGAACGGGAGAGGAATTTGAATTTCACTTTCAAATTTTGAAGTGACAGTTAGAGACAGGGAATAGGATGACAAGCTTGAACGAATTTTCACCCAGCTGAACTAAGTATTATATACATATAAAACAATAATTTGGATATGGTTTGCAGCAATACAACTTAAGACATCAACAGATATGCACAGACATTCACTATACAACTAAAACCAGGTTTATGACAGATAACAAAACAGCTTTTTCTAAACTCCCTTTAAGAGTTTCAGATTTAGATTTTAAAAGGGAGACAAAATAAGTGTATACAGAATGTGAGGTATATGAGGGTCCCCAAAGATCACTAAAAATAACTTCCAAAGGAGTTGTATAAACAGTTTCAGATGCAGAAGAAGTAAGTCTACAGGATTTTCCAATATAACAATTTTTATTCATTGAAGGGATATTACATCGATTTAAGTATGAGTTTAAGAACATGAGAGCTAGGATGACCATGTCTAGCATGCCAAGGACTATGACAACTAGAATTCGAAGCAAGAGTCACCACAACAAGTGTTGGTGCAATGGCAAGAGGACGGGTCCAAAGCAGCCACGTGGGAAGACGTTTCTACCATTAAAGATCAATTTTCAGAATTCAACCTTGGAGACAAGGTTGTTCTGGCAGCGGTGGGTAATATTAGACAGGGGAATAATGAGAGAGTGGAATTGTGCCATAGAAAGAAATTTAAAAATAAATAGTAATCATGTTAGTAGTTTCAGGAGAGAGACTTTGTGAGAAAGTCTATATATAGTCCACCCTCTGAAGGGTGTTAGGGGCTTTCTAGAGTCATTGGTTGTGTAAACAGGGAATATCCTGTGTGAAAGGAAGTGCCTTCCTTTGTATGCGGATGTTGGTGTACAATACTGACAATTGCTGAAACAATACTGCAAAACATATTCAGTCTACATTTCTCGTTTTGTGTTCTTTCTTTCTTGACGAGGCATGTAGCAATTTCCTCCAATAAATCGAATTTTTAAGAACATCTTTAATTCTTCTATGTAGATTGAGTTTGAGCAACATGTAAAATCATGCCATGACTAATTTGTTTGAGAAGCTAAACTTTGGACAGTCATATAGATGTTAAATATCATTAGCAAAAATGCTAAGCTTTCTTCCAGATGAAAAAGTCTTAAAAATTCTTAGTCCCTAAGATATTTGGTTCTACAGATTACTACAACACAACACAACTGAAAATCATGTTTCTACCATTGAACATTTGTTTTGGGTAATAATTTCCTTTCCCGGATGATCATGGTAGCCATGATCAAGGAACCAAGATCAACAAAGGAAAACCACAACATGTAATGTTTCCATTGAGTTTCTCAATAGTGATAGTAGGAGTTTTAAAAAAGGGAACAAGACCTATAAATGACATTTCTATAACCAAAGAAATAAAAATTAAAGTAAAGGATCACAAATCTCAGACCCAATATCCAAAGGAAAGTAGAGTGACAAGATGAGGCTAGAAACGGGACCATGAAGCACCAACAAGACTATTGGTGGTGGTGTTGCACCTAAATTAGGATGACAAAAAGACAATGCACTAACTGTACACACGTGACAAATACTGCACAAAGTAGTTTTTGCCTCCAAAACTCTCAAGATTGGATCTCACTCAAAGTGGTGCACTAGATTTGGGATTTGCAAAAGAAAATGGTGGTCGGTGACGGCAGACAACAATGGGCGTGACCAGAAGATGAAGAAAGATAGTGTAACTGAACCCATTCTAATATCAAGTTAAAGTCTAACATTAAGATGGACAACTTGAGCGAATTTTCACTAAGCTAAACTATTTGTTTGTGCGTGTGTATAACAATAATCTGGATATGATTTACAGAGATAGAGCATGGTTACAACCTAGGACACCTACGACCCACTCAAGATAGATAAATATATATAATAGACAAAAAAACATTATGACAAATATCATGAGTTTTTCTAACATTGCACTATGTTATGTCTCTTGACATATGAAGTATTCCAGGCCATATTTTTGTAGAATTAAATGGAAAAGCTCATCCAATACTTCCTAGTTGCCAATCTGAAATCATATGTGCTACACCACATTGCCACTTAGTACTCTCTAATTCAAAAACCACCAGATGACAAATAGCACAACAAAAACTTTATAAGCACAAGAAATAATTGTTAACAAAACTCATAAACGTAGTTAGGGTTACAAGCATTACCATAAGGAGTGCTTGGCAAATAGCAATCACGACCACTCCCTGACTTCCAGCAAAGTGAAGACCTTGGATGCCAAGGTAATCCAAAGTATCTCCCTGTTGAAAATTAAAGTACTCGTAAGCAAGGAAGCGTTAATTACATTTATTACCATTATCTTTACAGGTTAAAATTGTTTAGTGTATGAGAGCCTGCATAGATACTACTACCAGCACCACCATCCCTATCATTGTCATCTTCACCATCAATACTAAAACACATAGTCAATGAGGTAAAGGATAAAAACATGATCAAAAAACCTATTACAAGATACAAAGTATGCCAAGAGCTATAATCAAGATTTCTTAACTTCAAAGAAATTTATCAGGACCCATTTGCGAATATTTAATTGTCATTTAACAATGTCTAAAGCATGTGTAGCTTTATGGAGAATGTCGGCAATCATATTCTGTTACTTCCATATTTTTCATATTATAACTAAATGGAAACGTCCTTGAATCATTTGGATCTAATTATATCTCTGAATCATAGAAATCCGTTTATATACGAATCACAGGAATCTGATTACATTAGTATGGTTATTATATTTCTTAAATTAGTCTTCCAATATTATATATGAGCAATAAAATCCTTCTATACTACCCTAATATTGGAGGTTGTATTAGAGCATTCAAATCCTAAGAGCCCACTGACTATGCATCCAAACATCCTAGATGATAGCCTTCATTGGTGCCAATAATCTAAAATCCTAGATTACAACCTTCATTTTGTCTACCATCTCTTTGAAGGCAGCCTTAATTGTTGCCATGATTTATCTTGTCATTCATTGTGTGTCTTGTTGCAGCCATGGCGGATTCTGTTGACACAGCAACTGAAATAGGGGATAATAAATCCCAAACTCATGGAGAGCTTCAAAATCTTAACATTGCATGCATATTGATTGAATGAAAAAGATTACTTAAAATAGTCTCAACTTGTTTGGACCACTTTAAAAGGTAAAGGAAAGCTAATAACTTAAGTGGTGATGCCCCGGACCAGAAAGATCCCAAATTTACAAAATGGGAAGAGGATTCTATAATCATGGTGTGACTGTGGAATTAAATGATCCCATAACCAATGATACTAACATATTTTTGAATTCTGCAAAAGAAATCCGGATCGCTATATATATATACACTCCAAAGCTAAAGATGAAGCCCAAACACCTAGAGCAGATCATGTAAAGTAAACAGATAATCTATTATGTTGTAATATTACGTTATATTTAAACATATAATCAATTATATTAAAATAATCAATTATAATTATATTGTATTAGTGAAAATACATGCACGGTGTATCACTTTTCTTTTACTATAGTAAAAGCTCTATTAAATTATAAAATGATTTTTAATTATTGAAATAAAAAGTAACTATAGAACTAAATAGTTTTTATAATTTTATTATAAATAATTTTTATTCATTAAATGAGTTTTTTACTATGAATAATTATTTGGATTAAAAAAAGTATTTATTAAAAGGGTAAACCCGAAAAATAGTTATTTACGGTAAGTATTTATTTGAATTGAAAAGTAGTTACCAAAATGATAAAACCGAAAAAATAGATATGTACAGGACCAAACCCCCTGTTAATAGTATAGATATAAATTAACAGTATAGATAATATAACAAAATAATAATCAAAATAAAATAAAAAATAATAAAAATAAATTCCATTAATAATTATAAGAAAAAATAATTAAAATAGAAAATAAAAAATAAACTATACTGTTATAAAAAGAGGATTCATATTTTTGGTATTCACTTTTCTTTTCAATTTTACCCTTTAGTAGCACCTTTTTAAATTCAAATAATTACAAATAATAAAAAAATTATTTTCTAATTTTATCCAACTACCTTTTTAATTCAAATAATCTATAGAGGATTCTCTTTTGTTTCCACATTTTATAATACCAATTTTACCCTTAATTATTTTAAAAATTAATTATTCTATAAATAATTTACTTTTAACCATTATTCTAAAAATCTCTTTTTTCTTAAACCATTATTTTTAAAAAACAATTGTATATATCTTATTTTTTTAATTTTACATTTAACAACTATTTTAAAAATTAATTATATATTTGTTATTGATCTAACTTAAATTTCTTAAAAATTAAAAAGTGCACACCTGTGTGTTCGTTAACAATATTTATGTAACAAAAAAGAATATACAAATTATTTTTTTTATAATTACTTTTGATGAAAATTATTTTATAGTTTAATAAATTTTTGCTACAAGCATGTATTTTCACTAGTAATAATAATACAAATAAATTTATATAATAATAAACAATATTAGTAATAAAATAAAAATAATATTATATAAAAGTTACTATTAATAGTAACAATGAAATAAATTTATATGATAAAAACAATAAATAAAAATATCACAACACAAGTAATAAATAATAATAGTTGCAAATAATAATAATGAAAATAAAATCATACAATATTAATATTATTATCAAAATTAAAATTTGAGATAAGTGTAATAAAGTCATTACACAAAGGGAACTATGTTTTTGGACATGATGGATAGCATGGTTGAAGAGGTGGGAGAAGAAAATGTCATTCAAGTTGTGACAGATAATGCAGCAAACTACAGAGTTGTTGGTCAAATGTTGATAACAAAGAGGAAAAGACTATTTTGGGCTCCTTGTGTTGCACATTATATTGACTTAATGTTGGAAGATTACGAGAAGAAGATCCTCATTCATGATAAGACAATTCCAAAAGGTAAAAAAAATTACTACCTTTATCTATTCAAGATCTTCTCTAATTTCTCTACTATAACATTTCACAAAAGGAAGAGATTTGGTGCGGCATGGTGTTACTCATTTCGCTACATCCTACCTAACATTAGGATGCCTACATGATAATAAGGGTGTTTTTATTAGAATGTTTACTAGTAATGAGTGGAAGTCAAGCAAGTTTGCTAAAACAATTGATGGTAAAATTGTTTAAGATGTTGTTTTAGATAAGGACTTCTGGAAGAATATAATAACTTTTTTGAAGGGTGCATTGCCTATAAGTGAAGTGCTTTGATTGTTTGATTCAGATCAAAATTCGGTCATAGGATTCATTTATGAAGCAATGGACCAAGCTAAGGAGAAGATTCAAAAGGCTTTCAATGTTGTCAAAAGAAAAGGTATTAGTCATCTAACTATCTATATTTTTGTTAAGATAGTGATTTTGAAATGGAAAACAAAAAACTAGCTCAATATAGTGTATTTTGGCTAGTTATTTACCTTTGTGGAACATCATAGATGAAAGGTACGACAAGCAACTCCATAGGCCCTTGCACAATGCAGGCTATTTTCTTAACCCTCAAATGCATTATCGTCGTCTTGGATTTAAAACAAATTTGTAAATGAAACAAGGTTAGATGGAATGTATAACTAGGATGGTGGAGGATGAGGATGAACAAACTCTCATTGATGTTCAAATTGATGATTTGAGAAAATGAGCAAAATGTTTTGGTTGTCCCTTGGCTACTAGGTCAATTAATTTAAACACTCCAGCAAATTGGTGGGAGTCTTATGGTGACGAGTATCCTGAACTCCAAAATTTTTCCATTCATGTATTGAGCTTGACATGTAGCTCCTCCGGCTGTAAGTGTAATTGAAGTTTCTTTGACATGGTAAGTTAATGTTAGAATATATCTCTATAATAAATTACTAGTTTAATGCTTGTTTATCATAGTTGTCTTTGCATTTGTTTAGGTCCATACAAAGAGAAGAAATAAGCTAAAACAAAGCAAAATGAATGATATTTTTTTTGTTATGGCAAATTAAAAACTAGCCAAGAAGAAACAAACAAGAAACCAGCTCATACAATGATGATTGTTCATATGATAAAGAGTGGATTATGGTGATTTTGTTATGGCCAATTAAAAATTAGCTAAGAAGAAACAAACAAGAAAACCAGCTCATAATTAACATTGATGATTGTTCATCTGATGAAGCATGGATTATAGAAGATCAACATGAGCACAATGAAGCATTCGATTTGGATGGAAACTTGATTCCGGTTAAGGGTGAGGAGGATGAAACTTTCCATAGTCATGACTTAGATATGGCTGATTTGAATGGTGAAGGAGATGGAAATAATGGATTTGAAGGTCTCTAAAGATTATTAATTTAACATACATGATTATCTGGTTTAGATAAACTGTTTTGTAACCTGGAAGGAATTACTCCTATATAGCTAGGATGTTGTTTTTGTACCTAATGATATACTCTCTTTTTTCATATATTATAAAGTTTAGCTATGAATTTTGAGTGACAATAAAATTTGTACGATCTTACAATTTATGGTACAATCTTTCCATTTATGATTTATATTTTCCTTTCCGAGTAGGATTTCGATTTTAATTACCTTGATCTACCATGTTCTCTAACTCCTTTTGTTATCCTTGTTAGTAACCATCATTCTCGGCTTAACTAATACCAATTGTAATGGCCTCTTCCTTTATAATGAATTCCCTTCCCATCACTCTCTTCTTGCCACCTCATCTTGACACAACCTTTCACCTTTTCCACCTCTTCCCGTGACTCCAAACTATGCTATCAATCTTTTCCACCGCTTCCTTTACTTACAGCAGTGCACCGACACACAACTCACCACTATTACTGCCAGAGTCAAGTAACACTACACACTTCTCAATAGAAAGTTTCTGAACTATTCTGCTTAATTTTATTATCAACAGAAATGGTTTTTATAACCCAAAATTACAATAGATTTTTTATAACTCCATTAACGGAAGAGTTAAAAAAAAAACCCAAAAAGGGGTTATAACATCTACCCTAATATTTAATAGAGACCAAATTGTATAGACATTTCCAATTAATTAATAGCACAAACTTCTAAATGATAAAACCCAACAAATTAACAAGCAAGATTGTACAAAAGATGGTCCAAGAAACAGGACATCCCAACCTTGAGCTTTGAATAACCAACACGCCACCACACAGGTTCCACAAAGTGAAAGGCTCCCAATAGGTCTAATAATTCTGGAATCAAAGCTCCGATAGATGCAAGCATAGCCCACCGAGCATGCAATATCTCAAAACTTATTGATAAAAGAGGTTAAAATGATCATATATAAAGCTTCACACAATATAACATCATTAATAAACAATTTTGTTTTATATAATGTTTTTCTGTTAATTTTGGAAACAGACACTTTAAATTATTGATAAACTATTTAAAAGAAATAGGAATTATTGTCCTAAGTATACCATAATAATTAGCATTTTTTCTTTTATATATAAGTAAATTAAAAATTCAAACATTTTATCATATGAAAAATTACCATACATGACGAGCAGAAGGAACACATGCATAATGGCTTCCATTAAAATATTAAATATAACATACTTGAAGTATTTATGCAGCGCCACAGGATCTTTGCCTAGCCCTGCAATGTCAAAGCCATAATCCCCAGGCAAGTCCCCAGTAAGATATGATGGGTATTCATATGATATAGGACCAAGCCAACGAGGCCGATCTTCTCCATACCAACAGCTGAAAATTAGTTAAATATAGTAGTGAATTTTTAACGAAATTAGCTTCAAATTGGACACACAAGCGTCAGTCGGAATGATAATAAAGCAATGAAATGATAATTTGAAACTCTCTTTCTCTTATGTATTCTTTAGTACAACCCCTCTGATAACAGAGCAAGAGATTAATTAAATTAGTGCACAAGGTATTCAAGAGATCCTGACCTCTCCCCATTCCCTAGTCTCTGAGTACAAGATAAGGTCCCCCTTTCTCAAACCTTTTTCTTTTCTATAGGCAACACGCCTTCTTCAAACTATCTACATAACTAACTCACTAATATAAGATATAACTAAAAACGGGTCAATGACTTACCTATTGTAACCTAACTACTCCTTCTTTCCCCTAAATATTCACCTTGTCCTTGAGGTCCAATTGGTTCAAGCCTTATGATCAAGTCAATCCGCGTCTTGAAGCCCAAAATAGCTCTACCCATCCTGGATCAAACACAAGCAAGTAAGTGCTTCCAATCTCTTCTCGTCTTCGACTTTTACTATGTTATTGACCCCATAACAGAGCATCAATGTCTAACAAGAACCTAAGGCTCCATTGGCAAAAGATGATCATCAAAGTCCTTCATTACCTTTTGCCAATTCTGACCTATAATTTGGAGTCAAGGATGAACTAGAAATAGACAAGTACCACATATGAGCAGAAAAGACACAAAAACTATGACGTAAGGTTTTGAAGTGAAAGTGATGTCATGGTCTCTGATAGGTGTGTTCATCACTCACTTTGTCCGACATCTCTCCGGGTTCTTCACCCAACATAATTGTTAGGAAAGAAAGAGTTCTTCACTTAGTACTCCAACTACTAACATGTGCAATACCGATCTCACCTCCTCCTTGAGCCTTTCAAAGATCCCAATATTCTTGCACTATACCTTCTTTCTTAAGATCCAATTACAATGTTCCTAAATATCATCCAAGATGGATTTGGAACTAAAGAATACCACCACTTAAACCACTATATCTCAACACAGTTAACAAAATCATTGGCATCAACTCTAATGAACAAAGGAATTTATAATTTCCTCCAACATTCTTCTCTTGAGTGAGGTCTCCTATCTATCTCTAACCCCATCTTCCTATCCTCCATTTTCTGACCTATCTAATGCACTCATTTCAATTGTAGCATTGTCAAAGTTCAGGTCAGATTTTGAAGAATATCTCCAGTCTTGATCATTCTTGCTTCTTGCATCACATTGCAAGATTGTTGGAACCACACATTCCTTTTCTAATCATGTCTTCTCCCTTCCAAGGTTATAATCTTCTATCCATGAAATCTAATCTCACCTCATTGCTTGGCTAAAATATGTATTGCTTCCTCTAAATCAAGATAGCTCTATACTTGTTGATAGAACTAAATCAAGATAGAGCTCCCTCTTGGTATGGTTGATTTACTTCTCACCTTTTTTAAAAAAATTACTTTTTAGCTAGGGTGTTCTGGTAGGTTCAATAGTCCCATGCCACCTAGGAGTTGATCTGAATCTAACAATCTTATCTTAATGAACTTAAGGTTGAAACATAGGTGCTTTATGTGGGATTGCTTAGAAATCGAGGTCTAGGACAATTTAAATACAACTTACTCCTTTAACCCTCTGAGACACCTTTTAAGGACAAAACTCTTATAGAAATCCAAGCTCGAAAGCAAACAATACCTCAACTGCAATGGTTGACCCTAACAATGTTATCTCAACAGACGTGATATCGGAACATTAGCATTGCCTGTGGGAAAAGAAAAGAAGTTTCAAAGACAAATCCTCATTTCCTAAAGGAATGGAAAAGTGATTCTGAAAACAAACCCCCATTCCCTTAGTCCTCAATTGAGAGAAATAAAAAGCGGTTTCGATAACAAACCATCGTTCGCTTAGACCTCGATTAGGAGGCTTTCTTCGGTTGTCCAGTAGTCCCACGTTGCTTAGAAGTGAAGGTCAATAGTAATTAATACACCTTTCTCCCTTAACTCGCAATGACACATTTTAAGCACAAAAGCATAATGGGAGACTAAGTTCCAAAATAGACAATACCCTAGATGTGATAATTGACTCTAACGATATTATCTAAACGGACTTGAGGTCAAAAGACAATTCTATTTTATTCAACAATTAGTTTCTCATTCCAAGTTTTGAAATTTGTTTCCATAAAGTGTTTTAAAACCACAAAACACCGCAAAGGGTTTGGATCACATGGTGGGAATTGTTATAACTTAACCAATAGTTTTGACTTCTAGTCCTGAGAAACAAAAACAAACAGCAAATGTGTTTTGTTCTTCGCAAAATTCAAGAGACTCCAACCTCTCTCCGGTCAACACTACAAACCCTTTTGTTTCGGTACACCTAATAGTCTCACATCACATCGTTTAAGAGTTGAGATGAAAGGTAATTTAAATACATTTTTCTCCCTTAACCCTTCAATATGCCTTTTATAGAAGAAAATCATGACGTAGTTCCAAGCTCCAAAGCGAGGTAATTGACCCTAACAATATTATCTCAATGAACTTGAGGTTAGAAAATTGAAGGCATCTATAGGAATCAAAAAGTAGTTCCAGAGACAAACTCTTGTTCCCTTTGCCCTCAACTAAGGGTTTGTTCCGATACACCAAATAATTCTATATCACTTAGGAATCAAGGCCAATTGAAATACAATTTCGTATCGATGAGTCGTGAGCAAAGCCATATAAGATACTAGAACATCACTTTCAACCCAAAACCTTAAAACAATGGGTTTATGGGTCTTCCTACTTATGTATTGTTCATCTTACTCATTTTTATCCAATGTGAAACTTCCAACTCACCTTAAATTCCTAACAATCTCTCCCTCAAACGTGAATCTCTCCACATTAGAACATCTATCTCAACCATAATCTAAGTGGTAACATTCCTCTGTACCGTCATTCTACAATAGGATAAGCTTTTCTGAAATGGAAGACTTTCAATACAAAAGACCCTTAAATTTTAGGATTTTTCACCTACTCTATATTATACTTGTTTGAAATGAATCATTGGCTCTAATATCATTGTAAAGTTTTTTGAACAGAGACACCACAAAGATTCAGTATCAATGAGTCATAAACAAAGCCATATAAATACTAGAACACCACTTTTAATACAAAATCATAACAGAATGGATTTATGGTTCTTATACTTATATATTCATATTCATGTTAATCCAAATCAAATTGAATTCCTAACATCGTTATGATTTATCTCTCATATCTTGAATTGATAACACTAATTAGTCATCACAACTCACAAAAGCAAAAATAGTGTTCTCAGGATTTTTCTTTACAAAAATAATTTTCAGGTGAGTTATGGTCACAGTTGAAACGCTCAAGATGGATACAGTTGCTTACCGAAGATTACCTCTCCTTTCGGGCCTTGTTGGCTAATGCCTTGAATTTAGACGAGTTTTTTTCAGCAGATTTCTTCTCCTCCTCCGTTTTCCTCTGAAGCGACTCTCCTAACGGACTATTAGCTATGGCTTTCACGGCAGTGAAAGGAATCGCTGAGAATAGTAAAACTCCGGCGAGCTTAAAAGGAACATATTCTCAAATGAATCATAGGAAGAAAGAATGAAAGCAGTAACACTGGAAAGAAGAAAGTACGAAATGGAATAGCTCGGACCTCTTGCCACGAAGCATTGCAGATGAGAGAACGCTGCTCTGTTTTGGAGCTATTTCTTCGTTTCGGGGCAAAACTTACGGACCGGTAGCAGCTAGACCAAAGGGAGCATCTAAAAAGGTCAGAGGAGGAAGAGGAAACTGACAAAGGACACACTAGTGGATGAAGCGAAACCATGACCCCTCACCGCTAACTCTCACTTCAAATGCCCTTTCCCTTCTTTCATTCACAGACCTTGATACTAATATCTTCTACTGATGTTTTACACAGAAAATTTGCATTGTAAATAATATTATAGCAATATAGATTTTGGAGTAATTAAGTTAATATTAAGATTTTCTTAAACTGCACTTATATTTTCTTACTTTATTTGGAGTATAAGCGTAAGAAAGTGCGTGCAAAGTAAAAAAAAAAAAAACTAAAATATAATATTCTAAAAAAATTAAATAATTATATGAAATTTTAAGAAACTAAAATTTAGATATAATTTTATGTAAAATATGTTCTTTTTTCTGAAATATTTAGTAAAATTAAAAATAGGTTTTGAAACTTGTATACTATTTCATCATGTACTTTTAAAAATGGTTTTTATTTTTTCAACAGCATTAAAATTTATATACTTGACTAATGACATACTACGTCTTATTTAATTTTTTCTATAAAAAAATAATTTGTGTCATTTTAATACACGCTCCATGATTAATTAAAAATAAAATAAAATGTATTTAAAAGATCTAACATATATAAATGAGAACATTGATGAGCAGAAAAAAAATAGCCCGGTCCAACCTTAACTTTTATATTATTATTAAGACTTTATTATAAGATAAAACTAATAAGCTAATAATAGAGGAGAGAAGAAAAGGAAGAATAGAGAAAAGAGAAAGAAGAGCAATTTTTTTGTGTGTGATAGGAATATTACTATTTAGGTGTGTGTGTTATTATTAATAGGGAGAATTGTTTATACATGTAATCTATACAGGATACAAATCAAATAGTTAATACAAATATTTACGTAAGGCTTAATTAGACTTTTGGTCCTCTAATTTATATGGTGGGTTCATTTTGGTCCTCTAATTTTTTCGGGGTTCAATTTAGTCCCCTAGTTTGTGTAGGATATTCAATTTAGTCCTCGACGTTAATAGCGTTAAATAAGTTAACGACAGAGTGATATGATGTGATATTGTGGTAATTAAAAATGACGTGGCAAGGTAGGGACATCAGATTATGTGGACTGTAAACAACGAGAAATGAAAAACAATGTTAATTGGGTTTTGAAAGAAATTAGGGTTGGAGTGTTTTGAAAGAAATTAGGGTTCGAGGAAGAAAGAAAGAAATTAGGGTTCGAGGAAGAAATTGGGGATAAGGGTTGAAGAAATTAGGGTTCGAGGAAGAAGCGAAAATCAATCAATAGATAACGATTCGAAGAGGAAGGATTCGCGCTCTCCTTCGGTGTGGCATAGGTTCGTCGCTTTGTTCGTAGTGGCACGAAATTGAAGGTAAGTTTTTTGGTTTTTTAATGGATTGAATGTCACGTTTTACTTATATAGTATTGAAATTGTGGGTGTTGGTATTGTTTTTTATGTGTTATTTTGTCTGTGTGTGTTTGTAATGGTGTGTGGGTTGTGGTCCCGTTGGTTTGTGGTGGTCCTGTTGGTTTGTGGTCAGTGGGTTGTGGCCCCTTTTAACTTTTTTGGGTATGGGTTGTAATATGTATTGTATATGTGGGCATTAGTAGTGCGTAGAGTAACATGGTTTATGTTATTTTATAGGTTGGGATGTGTGATGATAGATTTGAGGTGGTGGTCCACCATGCGGGATACTTTGAAAGGAATGAAACATAGAGTTATAATAATGGGTTAACGTCCACGTTGGCTTGTGACCCAGATAGGTGGAGCTATTTTGAAATAATGGGAATAATTAGGGAAATGGGTTATGTAAACATTAAAGATTTGTGGTATAAAGTTAGTAGGTCAGATGTATTGAAGAACAATTTGAAAATTTTGTCTGATGACATGGGTGCAATGCACATGGTCAATATTGCTAGAAGGAATGGGCAGGTTCATATGTTTGTTAATCACTCAATTTGTGAACTTGAGGTTGTGGACAATTTTTTGGAATGCTTCCCTGAAGAGGTAGTTGCAGAAACAGGAACTACAAATGTTGAGGTCCAGGCTGAGGTGGATGGTCACAGTGGTTATGGCGATGGAGATCACATTAATCGTGAGCAAAATAATAATGTGGTTCATGAGGCTGAAATGCAATAGGATAAAAATGGTTGTGATATGGAATATGAATTGGAAGATGACGCTGATAGTCACCATAACATTAGGGTGGAGCCACAAACTGAAATGGATCCAGAAATTGAGGTTGTTGTCAATGTTGAAGTACAGCCAGAAACTGAATTTGATGAAAATAATGAGGTTGAAGCAGAAGTTGGTGTCCAACCTGAAGTGGATCAAATTCGGGTTGAGGAAATTGGAGCTGATGCAGTAGGTGAAGGTGAGGAAACTGAAGCTGAGGCACATGAGGCAGTAGGTGGTTTCCAAACTGGAGCTGAGGCAGAAACAAGGATTGGGGAGGAAAGAAATGAAGGTGAAACTGATTCTGATCATAGCATGAGTGAGGAAGATCTACATGATGTAAGTGTCCATTATGAGGACAATTTGTGGGAAGGAAATGGGGAAGAAGATGGTAAGGAGGAAGACTTAGAATTTGATGGCAGTGCTCATGTTGATATGCATGATAGGGGGTTATCTGATGATGGGTGGGAATCAGATGACATGTACAACGATGATCCAAGTAGTGATGACTCATTGGCTAGTGGAAGCCAATGTAAGGCAAACTTTGGGACCTTTAAAATGCCCAAAAGCATGGCCCAATACCAGTGGGAAGTTGGAACATATTTTCCAAATAAATAGACATTTGTAGAGGCAATAAGGACATATGGAGTGCAATCTGGAAGAAGGCTAAAACTTCAAAAAAAATGATAAACATAGATGTAGAGTGATATGTTTGGGTGGGAAAGCAAAGTGTTCTTGGTTTGCCTATTATGCTTATATGGCTGAAACAAACATATGGAAGTTAAGGAGAATTAATGACAAACACAAGTGCAACAGAGAATTCAATGTGAAAATGCTAAATGCTAAGTGGTTAAGTAGTAGGTTGGAAAACACAGACAACCCAAGTCTGAGGGCAGTTGATATTCGCAATAAAGTAACTAGGAAGTGGAATATTGTTGTGACAAAGTCCATGGCTCGTAGAGCAAAAACACTGCCTGTTGAGCAAGTTGATGGGTCATTTGTAGAACAATTTAATAGAATTTATGATTATGCACATGAAGGAGGGATGGTGATTCCATAGTTGTGCCAACATGTTAAGGAGAACGAAGATGATACAAATCATGAGACTCACATCCGGTTCCAATCACATGTCTCAAACTTTGGTCATGTAAACAAACAGAATCTTTGGTAATGGAAATAACACAATAAAGAGAATGAGTTAAATGACTGACGGATAATAAATTGAATGGAGCCCTAGGGACCTAAAGAACATGATAAATGGATATGGATGGAAAAATATTAACAATACCAACACCATGAGATGAGACTCTAGACCCATCAGCCATTGTAACTGAAGGTAAATTATCCGGACAAGACAAAGAGGAAAGCAAAAATTTGTTACCACTAATATGATTTATGGGGCCTAAGTCAAGAACCCAAGGTCCAAGAGAATCAGAGTGAGTCAGGCCAACAAATGATGTACTTGTGCATGCAACAGAGGTAGATGTAGTGGAATTAGAACTCTGGCGTTCCTCATACCATCTGAGAAAGTCATTGAAAATAGCAGTTTCTTGCGGTATCAAATGAAGCAGGATCCACATTCATTGATCAGGGAGGACGATTAAAGTGGACCACTATAGCAGATCGAGGAGGATGTCCATGAAGAACATAACACTCGTCACTCTTGTGGCCTAACTTGCCACAATGGTCACACTTGGGACGTCCCTTTCTTAGCTTGCTAGAATGATTGCAATCATCCCGTTGAGAGGACAAGACTGAGAAATCATCGGCATAAGTAGGTATATCAATGACTTGTTTTCTTTGCACACGCAAAAGGGTAGAACTAGTGGCAATAAAGTTGGGCACAACAAGAGAACCCAAAATCTGGTCGCGAACATGGAAATATTCATCATAAATTACATGTAATGCCAACAACATGAAGAACTTTGACTGTTGCTCAAGTTCTTCAACTAGAGTGTAGGCAGGAGGTAATAACTTATTAAACTCATGAAGAAAAGCATGAATTTTACCCAAATATTTAGCCATGGGACCAGGACTCTACGGAGCAACAATGAGAAGATCTTGACAAACACCATAAAGACGTTGAGTGTCATTGGTGTATAATAACTTTGCTTGTGTCCATACGTTTGAACATGTTTCACATGAACGAAACATCTTTTAGGGAAGAGTTAATGGTGGACTTGATAACGATGCATAAATGGGCATCAATTTTTGTCTAGCGGGAAACTTCATATACAACAACAATAGTCTCACTCTGGGTGGGATGATCTTCGTATCCTTGACTCTTGAGTCAAAGTTTGATGTCAGACAGTCACGTCGCATAATTCGTGTCATCCAATTTGTCTATGGATAAATGTACATTAATGTAATTGGTGTAGACGGAGGGTCAGACAAGGGGGTGCTTGAAGACGAGACACCGAAAGAGGTAGTGGAATAAGACATTGAGAGAGAAACCCTAAAAATTCAAAGTTCTCTAATTGATACAACAACCACAGATCCAGAAAGAGGGCAAGAAGGTGACTTAGGCGAAGTTGATCCGCACGGCAAAAAGTTGACGACATGTTGTCACACACTAGTAGAGAAGCAACGGCTGACAAGGCTTACGACGACACATGTGAGCTTTGGTGGTGGCGATCTCAACGGCGTTAGGGTCGCCTGGCCAAGATGAACAGAATCATGTGGTCGTCTGTCAAAACAGCAACTCCGACGATGGCGATGGCGATGGCGGAAACGACGATGATGAGTGTTAGGACAACAACTACAATAATAAACTAACCTAAGCTCGAGATACCATGTTGAATAACATGAAAATAGGTTTAGGGATTAATCTCCCTTCTGTAAAACATACACAATAGATAATTTATTTATAATGCTAATGGGTCATGCCCAAAAATACATAATAGACTAAGTCCAACTACTAGAGAAAATACTATATTATCTAACAACAATACTTGTAATTAAAATTGATTAATCGATCACTTTACATTTGACAAAGGAGAATTAGACACAAAATAAGTTGGGATTAACCGATACAAACCAATATGTTTTCATTGTCATTTTTTTAATTAGGCAAGTTAATTACTCTTGATCATCATTTAAACTTTTTGAAAATATTGTGAATTTGTTTTAAAAACTATCAAACAAACCTTTCCAACTTCTGATAAGCTTATTGTGAAAAGCTTTTCAAAGTGTTTTATAATTTTTAAGATCTCATCACTTAATAATAAAATTTTAAAATTATTCTCTAAAGTAAATTTTTAGCAGTATCATAATGTTTGTTAAGAAGTTCAAATAGAATCGGGATAGGAAGAATAATGGACATAAGATTAACATCGTGTTCTTCATACATAATTTTAGAGAAAAGTTACTTCGAGAGTAGTGACTAAACCAATCCACACAGTTGAACACATATCGCTTAGCACAAAGGCAAAGTTTCCAGTGACTATAGGCGTTGAGTCGTTATATCAGTCGTGTCTAAGTGGTGGTTCTCAGAGGAAATAATGAGAACATAGTTCCTTCCTACCTCATCGATGAATTTTCGAGGACGGAAATTTTTGTTGTTGGGGAGAATGTAAGGCCCAGTTTTAATTTTCTGCCCTAATATTTAAGGGATGGCCTTAATCTGTTGGGCTTAAAGGGTGGTCCATAGGGTGCTAAGGCCCTAAATCTGCTAGGGTTCCCTTTCAGCCCCACTTTTGCAAATCTGCCCTAACACACTCTTTCACTTATACGTCGCCGTCTTCCTCCGCCGCCCAAAAGAGCTCTACTAGGGTTTAGGCCATCTCGATCAAACAAAGCTCAACTTCGTTTCTATATCCCACGTAAGTATTCCTTAGCTAACGCTGATCTTTCTCCAGCTGCGTTTCTATTATTCCAATTAGGATTTCGTAGTAACCTTGCTCTGGTTCTGTTCCATCGTGTTTCCAGTTTTGGGTCTGCTCGTAGAGCTGTGGTGCTCACGGTTGCATATCAAAGTTTCTGCTAGCTTTTCCAGGTAAGGGAAGCTAGAACCCTTTTTTGTTTCATGTGCTTGTCTGTTGTCTGGTTGGTGTTTCGTGATTCTTGAACTGGTATGTTATTGTGAATGCGGGGAAGGGTTGGTAATATTGAATATGCGTAAAATACAACTGATGCAGGTGCGGACAACGGCGAAGTCTAATAATCTCGCCCAAGCGAGCTTGTCTCGCCTAGGTGAGACTAGCAGAGGTTTCGTCCAGGATTCCTACGCGAGGGGTCGCTTAGGCGAAGAGTCCCCGTTTTGAGCGAGATGCATTCTCGCTTAAGCGAGGAGGGCTCGCCTGAGCGAGACCTCGTAGGGAGCCACTGTTCCCACTCCTCGAATTCTCGCCTGAGCGAGGGGAGTCCGCCTGAGCGAGGGAAAACTCTCGCCTGAGCGAGTATCCTCAGATTGAGCGAGAGTTGGGCGAGGATGCACCCTGTACTGTTTTCTTCTATGTTAATTGGGTGAATATCACATGTATGACTGGGTTATTGTGCTAAAGTATGTTCTGAATGTTTATGCATGATGGATGTGGTTCATGAGTTATGAATTGAGTGATTTTGTATGTATGGGATGGTAACGTTGAGATATATGAGTTTTACATGATGTGAGTATGATATATGTATGAGATGATTCATGGAATTGAAATGATGAGTTTGGTATGAGTTCGACATGAGACACGAAAGGGTTGGTATCAATGTGGCATGACGATGGTATGAGACGGAATTCCATATTCATGGTTCGAGAATAATGAGTTGGTATGGTTTGGCTGGGAATATGAAAGAGGTGAATTATGAGAAATTGTATGTTATGTATGTGTATATATGTGTATACGCATGCTGAATCCGCTTGATTGATTAAGAATGTTGGTCTGTGTCAGTGCTTAATTCCTTAAGATCTCTTGGTGAGATTCTTAGGGTCGTGCTTCAGTGGTCGGGACGTAATCCCATGACCCCTGTTAGTGGGTGTCCATGGTGGTGCCCCATCTGTATAACTAGGTAAGGATTCAAGGTAAGGTTGCATCCTGACACTCTAAGGAGTCCGTTAGTCTCACCTAGAGCGGACTGATTCCTGTGGTGAGAGTAGTAGGAGGCCTAAAATTCATTAAGGGGCTAACCTTGTGGTGAGGGAAAATTGATTCATTGTAACACTTGTAACACATAGCTCGGGGGTGAGCAGCTCAGGGGTGAGCAGAGGTATCCACCACAAGTGCAAGCATCCGCTGAATCCGACCAGGTTATACGTATCCGGATGAGTCGAGTCGAGTCTTAGTGTATTGTTTGGAAGGTCGTAACATGCTTGTGTGATGTATGTATAATGGACTGTGATTATGTATCTAATTTCTTTGATGAAATGGTTTTTGGCTCTAGCTTACCCTTTGCTTGTTTGATTGTCTTGTATGTGGTACTTCTCTTTTGCGATGATCATCAAATTATTGATGTGAATAGAAGCGAGAGGTTCTCGTGGTCAACAGGGAATGGTGACTCCGCTGCATAGCCTGCCTTGGCTAGATCCTGATCCATGATCTTTCTTTTAGGGCCACGACCCGTGTAGCATCTGTCCCTTACATCTCAAGTTAATTTCTGTAGAATATTTTGTAACTGTTTCTTTTGACTTCGTGACGCTTCTTTTAAGTACGTTATTAATTAAATGGGACGTTACAAAGTTCAGGTCGTAATTATACTATTTTGGATTTTAAAGAATATCACATTATGCAAATACCATGATGAAAAAAAGTTTACACTTCAACTTACAAAGTTGGATTGAAAAACTAAGTCATATTCCTTGAGGAAATGTTAATTTTTTTAAAATGGTAATTAATTTAGATTTATGTTAGTTAATGCATGTATTTTAAATAAAAAAAAGTATATAATAATATTAATTTTATCCTAAAATGTGTATTATTTTAATCAAATTTAAAATACTCACTTAAGATATAAAATATTCGATATAGCATCGTTACATGACATTTGCAGATACCTAGAATAGGAATGAATATATTTTGTGGAAAGAAAAGGAAAAAAAAAAAAAAATATTGATATTCCTAATTTGATGTTGATAAGGGAAGGGGAGCGGGATTTGAAATTCAAAAAATAAGTGTCCGTTGCACAACGACTAAGATTCTGATTTGAAATTTATCGTTATATATAATCGAAAATGTTGGAAGGGGCTTTGTATTGTTTGAAGCGAAGGGTACGAAATCTGATTTGAATTAAGAAGGGAGAGGAAGAGAAATGGAGAAGGCAGGAGTACTATCAGCGAAGGAGGCATTCGAGAAGCTCGAAAAGGTTGGAGAAGGGACGTACGGAAAGGTGTACAGGGCAAGAGAAAAGGCCACTGGGAAGATCGTTGCCCTAAAGAAGACTCGCCTCCATGAGGACGAAGAAGGTGTCCCTCCCACCACCCTCCGTGAGGTTTCAATTCTGCGGATGCTCTCTCGCGATCCCCATGTCGTCAGGTTTCAATTCTTTCTCCTCTGCCCACTTTTCTGCTGTTTCTTTCTTTCCTTGTTTAGTTATTCCTAGTTCCACACCACACACAGGTTAATGGATGTCAAACAAGGTCAGAACAAGGAAGGCAAGACCGTGCTCTACTTGGTATTTGAGTACATGGATACCGATCTCAAGAAATTCATTCGCTCTTTCCGTCAAACCGGAGAATCCATTCCACCTCAAACCATCAAAGTAATACATACTTTTAATTTTTCAGATCTCTCTCAGTGTTCTTCCCTTTTCTTTTTTTTAATCAATTTTTGTGAATCGTGAATTTGGTTACAGAGCTTGATGTACCAACTTTGCAAGGGCGTTGCTTTCTGCCACGGCCACGGAATCTTGCACAGGTTGTTAACCCCTTTTCCTGGTTTCCTTTCCTTTTTCTCGCATTTGCAAATGTGTGTGTATATACATATACATATATACATATATTAACAATTGAATGTAAATTCAATGTTTATTTAGGGACTTGAAGCCTCACAATCTCTTGATGGACCGGAAAACAATGATGCTTAAAATAGCTGATCTTGGACTCGCTCGAGCATTTACGGTGCCGATTAAGAAATATACGCATGAGGTAAAAAGACATGAGGGATAGCATCTTATCTGAAAAATAATTATTTTTTCCTCTGGATTCGTTAATCATTTGTAAGTCAATATCTCTATTTTCAGATACTTACCCTGTGGTATAGAGCCCCTGAAGTTCTTTTGGGAGCCACTCATTACTCAATGGCTGTGGACATATGGTCCGTTGCCTGCATATTTGGTATGGATAAAATATATTGTTTAACTTGTTGTTTGTATGTCAGGTAGAGGGTTTAGTAATGTTGTTTGTGTCTCGATTGTAGCCGAACTTGTCACCAAACAAGCACTTTTTCAGGGTGATTCCGAGCTTCAACAACTCCTTCATATATTCAGGTGAGGCATTTAGCAATAATATACCGGTCTTTGTTTGTCTTTGTCAACTGTGTTTGCCTGATTTTGCATATAATTCTACTCTGTTTGTGCAGGCTATTGGGCACTCCTAATGAAGAGGTGTGGCCAGGCGTGAGTAAACTAATGAACTGGCACGAATACCCCCAATGGAATCCTCAAAGTCTGTCAACGGCTGTTCCGAGTTTGGATGAGCTTGGAATCGATCTACTATCTGTTAGTTACTCATTAGCTTACTCTTTCTAGTACTTCCTGTTGAATTTCCATTCATTGAATTTTTTGTCTTTCCTTTTCAGCAAATGTTGAAATATGAACCTTCCAAGAGGATTTCTGCAAAGAAAGCAATGGAACATGCCTACTTTGATGACCTGGACAAGAGGCACCTTTAGGGGGAGAACAACTTGTTTGAACATTTGGACGGTAGAAATTTAGGACTAACAATTTGCTCCCCATGTATGCTTCTCTCGAGCGTGTGCATCCATAGTGCGTTTAAGCAATCACTTTAAGTTGTTTTCTTTTCTATATTGGTTGAACTATGGAGTGAATTGGCCTTAGGATTTATTTTAGTAGTATTGCTTCTTTGTTTTCTTTCTAGTCATTCTGACGAAAATCTGAAAATTTCGTAATATAATTCTGCATCTTTTTAATGCTAATTCTCTCGTACAGAGACCGTACCCTTCTGCTAAGTAAAATTTTTAACAGCGTCTTACAACCTTAAAATGATATTTTGCACCTAAAAATAAAAGTTTGTACAAAGAATTTTCTATCTAAAGATAAAATGTTAGAGAACAAATTTAGCACCTCTCTTTCGCAGTGTTCCTTTCAACGGATACTACATTTTAAACAGATTTAAAAAGACGGATTAAAATATAAAATATTGTTCGTTTGAGAAAAAAAAAACCATAAATAGATTTGAAAAAATATATCACAATTCAATCTCACCAAAAATACAACGATTTGTGCTAATATATCAAATTTTACGCTTTTCTCCTCACATTTTATTATCATATAATATATTAATAATATTAATAATAATAATAATAATTCTATTAGTTATTAAATATATATATTATTTATTATTATAATTTATTATATATATATATATATAGAATAAATTATATTATTAATAATATATATAATAATAATTATTAATTAAAATATTTATAACTATAAATAGGATAATTTAAATATTTATAACTATAAATAGAATAATTAAAATATTATGATTAATATATTAATATATAATAACTAATAATATATATAAAATGATTATTATTATTAATTAATTAAAGTATACAATAATTAATAATTATTATAATATTGTTAAAACTAATAATATATGTAATTATTATTATTAATTTATATATATATATATATATATATATATATATAATAATTAATATATACAAATGTAATTAAAATATTCTTAAATTTTAATATTTTTAATTCATTCAATTATGATTTTATTAAATTTTTATTATGAAGGATATTTTGGTAAATTTTAAATTTTATCTATTACAACAATTGTTTTAATTTATTATATCAATCAAATGATTCAGTAATTTTCATAAAATTTATCTCCAAATTCACTCACTTTACCATTCAAATTTACTCAAAAAAATACACACATTCATCTCTTCAAATCCACACAAATTCATTTTCACATTCTTTCCCGAATTCAACACCAAAAGAAGACACCCTTAATCTTTCTTTCTTAAACAATTTCTTGACTGATTTTTCTTATCTAACTTGTCTTTGTCTTTAAAAAATGACAACATAGTGAGGGTTCTTTTAACACCTTTTATTATCATTTGACAATTTTATAGGGAAAAAAATGTTCTTAACAAAAATTGACTTTTGTGTTTTTAAGGAAAAAAAAAAGTGAAAGTAAAAAAATTTTGGTAAGCATCAAACTGTCAGATTTTAAGCATCAATCTACTTGCATTCAAGGTCTTCGCAAATTTATGGTCAATAAGTGAATTTTAAGAACAGAGATTACAGCTATGTCAAGAAAGCAATGCTGAGAGTTATAATAAAGAATGAAACATGAGAACATAAGTTTTTGCAATCTTTTGAATAATACACTGATTAATAGTTGTATCACACTGCATGAGTCAGTGCATACAATCACTGCCAGTATTGCCAGCATTGTCTTTAATAGATACATTGATAGATACATGTGTGGATGGTTTCATATTATAACGGAAATTGTAGTTTACCTGTAAACTATCATAGACACCTCTGGAATTTGCTGCACATGCTATAGAATGAAAGGATCCAGTTACAGCTGTAACAAACAACAAACTGTGCTGCAATATCAGGGAGACCACTGAAGGTGTGTAATGAGACACCACTGCTTTGTTGAATAATGCCCATTTATTCCAAGCTTTCCCCTATTTATTTGCATAAGTGAGAAGCTTTTGTGAACGCATTACGAATATCTACAATGAAACTAAATTTAGAAAAAAAATAATCATCATTTTGTGTTCGAAGTCAAAACTGAGAACTAAGAATCTTTAATGGATTCATCAACCATCCCAGGCCAAGATTTAGATATACACGAACAAGGAGAGGACACTGGGATTCAAACCACTTGTGAAGCTTGATGGTGTAATTGGTCGAATGTTGGGTGCACTTGAAAGTTCCATAGCTAAATTCTAAGTCACATAATGCAAGCAGATGACCAGTGGAAAATATTTAATTTCAGATAGACTCCCTCTATACAATAGAAAGACATACAATAGACTCTCTGCGCATTGAATCCTCTTCAAGAGATCACTGGTACTTCAAGTATGCCAGCATTATTTGAGGATGACCATGGTATCGTACATTTTCAGGATCATACTGATAGAATGAACAATAGCTTGCGTTGGGTACACAAGAATAAAGGAGTAACATATAGCAAACTACTTAGATCAGGTATACAGCACAAACCTGTGGAAGTTTAATTAAAGTATATTTTGCCTGGCTAGTCCGTTCACTTTTTTCTGCAAAGGGAAGCGAATTTGAGCCAGGTTTCAACATCTTCCACAGGAGGCAGCACAACTAAAAGTGCCTGCCAAACCTGCCACCAAACACAATAAAGTTAGAGTAAGAAAAAACAATCCTAAACTCTTGTTAGGATAAACACAAGCTGTTAGTTATGCAAAATGTTGATTCCAAGGATAAACTTAAGCTGATATTACGAGACTTAAACTGAATATTCAATATTAAAGTCTAAAGTTGTCAATCACAGCCATAGTATCACAGTGGACCTTAGTATAGCAGCCCTTCACGCTCCAGAATTCCTATAACATCTCGTTTCAGATTTAAATCACTATAATGGTTTAATCCTGCAGCAAATCTTCAAAAATTGAATTGTTTTTTAAATGAAATATCCATTTGAAAGCTTAATTCTCACTTAAATCCATGGCATGGCTTACTGACTTATTGTCCAAGCAATGACTGTGTGACTTTGGACTACAGATGATAAAATTATTAACTTTTAAGTACTTCTTAGTTTTGAGCACTTATTTTGCATGTGATATATAAATCAATTGCATTTATTGTATTTAAAGGCGTAGGTCATTTAGAGTGGTACTGCATGTGGTGAAGCAACCTGGCTTGTAAACCAAGCTTTATGAGCTCTACGTAAACCATATCACTATTTCATGTGGAACTAACGCCCCATATCACTATATGTTTATAGGAGTACAAGTCAACGTTATTAAAAAATGATAAAAGTTATTTAGAGATTTCAACATAAAAGAAACCATTGGGTAAGGATTACGTAGCTTAAAAACAAGGGTCGCTTCATCCCGATCGTAAGTTGTTAATAGAAAGCTCAAAAGAGCTTTTTCATTTTATCAATATTTCTAAATCAATATCAAATGCAAGGCCAATTATAGAGTGGAAGTTGCCAAATCGCATGGGTTTTTTCAGATGCGGCTGGGGTGGACATTGCAGGGCATAATGGCGTGGGTCGCAAAATCGCATGGTGTTTTTCAGATGCGGCTAGAGTGGACATTGCAGGGCATAACGGCGTGGGTCGCAGAATCATGAACCCTGATGTTTTATCCTTAATTGTTCAGGTCTTTGTAATTTATGTTATACTTTGCCCACTGATGGTGAACAAAAAATATGCATTCTTCTTGAACACATTTTCTCCTCTGCTTTCCAGTTAGCACCTTGAGAAGGAGATGAGATGAGGAGCGGAGAGGAGAGACAGACAGTGACGGGGATTCGGAAGAAGGGAAGCGGAATCAGGCAATGGCTACTGCTCGACGGGAAAGGAGAGACGGAGGTGGTGGAGGCCGGGAAGCACGCCATCATGAGGCGCACCGGCCTTCCCGCCCGTGACCTCCGCATATTGGACCCTCTCCTCTCCTACCCTTCCACCCTTCTTGGCCGTGAGAGGGCCATCGTCATCAACTTGGAGCACATCAAGGCCATCATCACCGCCCAAGAGGTTCTCCTCCTCAACTCACGTGACCCCTCCGTCACCCCCTTCGTCCACGAGCTCCAGGCCAGGATCCTCCGCCATCACCAGGCCTCCTCCTCCTCTTCCAAAAACCATGACCACCACACTAACTACGAGCCCGACCGCGACCACGACCCCGATGCCATTAAGATTCTCCCTTTCGAGTTCGTAGCCCTGGAGGCCTGCCTTGAATCCGCCTGTAGCGTATTGGAGAACGAAGTCCGTGCTTCCATCTTCTCTTCTTTTGATTTCTTGCCGATAATTTCCCTCTGTCTTCACTCTAAACCTTTCCTCTGCCAACTGACAGGCAAAGACGTTGGAGCAGGAGGCTCATCCGGCCTTGGACAAGCTCACATCCAAGATCAGTACTCTCAATTTGGAACGAGTTCGTCAAATTAAGAGCCGATTAGTCGCCATCACTGGTCGTGTTCAGAAGGTTGGTTGACGTGATTGATGCATGGCATGGGCTTCCGGGAGTTTCATTATTTCATTGTTTGATCATGTGTCCAGGTGAGGGATGAATTGGAGCACTTGCTGGACGACGATGATGATATGGCTGAGATGTATCTGACGGAAAAGTTAGCCGAACAGCAGATGGAAGAGAGCTCTTCCCCATCCTCCATACATGACCACCACGACGAGGATTTAGACGACAGGCATCCACCTTTTTACGCCTTTACCTCTTTTTAACTCTCTTTCATACCTCTGAATATAAAATTTCTATCCATTTTTAGGACCGTTCCAGAAATATCCTCTGAGGCTGGAGGACCCCCTGTGGGCTTCGAGGATCATCACAATGTCTACAATGTTCTTGGTAGGGACAACCATGGAACCCGTGGTAGCACCTACAGTGCCGTCACCAAGCAGCTTGATGTCGAGGAGCTTGAAATGCTTTTGGAGGCTTACTTTGTGCAGATCGATGGCACCTTGAACAAGCTCTCGACGGTATGCACGCCCCTTCATCTTATATTCCGTCTGCACTATCGGTTGATCACCCCTATTTTATTACTTTTTCCTTCCCCTCTAAGTGCATACAGACACCAATGGCTTCTTTCTGATTAAGTAGCATAGTGAAACCTTATTTGAAGCTGGAAGAGGTTCTGTATATAAGGTTGGAGGAGAAGCCATGAGAATAGTAACTTTTTTCTTTCTGGTTTGTATTTGAGAGCATAGATTGGCAGGAGTTCTTCCAACGCTGTTTCACAGGAAAACATGTAACGGGTTGCCCCAATCATTTTTGCCCTTCAAAAACGGGAAGTCGGTTAAGTTGGTCTCCCTAAAAGATGAAAAATGTTAAATTTGGAAAGTTTAGTCCATGGATCAATTGAGAGGCTTGAGTTAACATTTACAGAAATCTCACATACATGTTAATTGTCATCTACGGATCTTTCATGACAACATTTTTTTGTGTATGTCATATTAGTAATCACTAATACGGACTAGAGACTAAAATGAAACCAGAGCAGAGAGGAAAGACACCATGGTTGAGATAAAAGGCTTGGTTGACTGAAGCTTGGCCCTATTAGTCATGGGAGAAGAGACTTTTGTTGGTTGTAGAGCAGGCAACATATTTAGATCTTGCTCTTATCTTTTAATGACCAACTTTCTTAACCTTTCACCATCAATGATATCAAACAACCTGGTGGAACGTACTATATGTAATAGCCTCTAACATCACGCAATAAAATCAAGATCCAGAAATAAACTTGGTACTAATCGAACACATAGGAAACTCTTCAGTCTAACACCTATCGAGAAACTCTCAATCTATGAGCTCCCTAGCCATGTGCTTTATATAAGCAACTTCAACTTAGTGTTAAATCAAACCATTAGACCCAAAACAGACACTATTTTGCTTGGAACCTTGTCAAACCTCCCCAAAAACCAGTAACAATAACCCTTCAGGCAAACTAAACCCATTATTAACTTCCATGCCTCTCTGTTATCACTCCCGAAACAGAAAAGATAGGAAAAAGATTATCAATGCCAATTGTAATTTGCTATTTGCTACCAAACCACAATTGAATTCACCAATGGACAAACTCATCAATATACTGCTCCTGATAGCCATCAGTGGTGACGCTCTATCCGTCATTATCTACTTATACTCGAAACTGGCAACAAACACATCACCCAAGATCAACATTTGCTTCCGATCCAACCTTGACAGTGAGCACTTTTGGAACTAGGGGAGTTGTTGACCAATTTGACCGACAAACTAGTCTTTCAAGGCTGTATTTGACAAGTTCCAGCTTTCGGCAATCATCAAGACCCCTTATCTTTTAGGGGCTAAAATGCTGTTACATACGGGATTAAGGATGCATGTTATTTCAAACCTTTGTAACAAACTCTTGTAAGACGATGAGTTATATGTAAGGGAGTTTATCAAAGCACGTGGTTGGCAACTTTAGGTTATGATCTTTGAACATTTATGATCCAATATGGTTATCTTCTGTAAAAATTTGACATTATATTATAATTTACTAGTTACCTGGAAAATGAAGTTTAAATTGACTTCTCTGTCGCTGTCTCTTTCTTATTTGCTCATTGTCCTGATGAAGCTGAGGGAATATGTTGATGACACGGAGGATTACATCAATATCATGCTGGATGACAAACAGAACCATCTCCTCAAAATGGGAGTCATGTTGACCACAGCAACTCTGGTAGTGAGTGGCTTTGTTGTTGTGGCCGGAGTTTTCGGCATGAATATTCACATTGAGCTATTTGATCCCGATAAAGCCGGGATGACAGAGTTCCTGTGGACTGTTGGTGGTAGCACTGCAGGGACCATATTCTTGTATGTAGTTGCCATTGCCTGGTGTAAGCACAAACGTTTGCTGGAGTAACTCACAAGGCATGTAGTAGTGTTTCTTTTGTTTCATAAAAGAATGTAATGTAATTTGAAAATCAATTTTCATTCATATGCTATAAATTTTAATAGCAGGCCATTATTAAATTACAGTTACAGTAACAGTTTTGTTATTAGCACCAAAATTTCCGAAGTATTCAGATTCCTTTTCTTACATTTATTATTTTTTACATTGTTTCCCTTCCATTTTATTATCTATCCCTAATCTATTTGATTTCTTCTATTCGTAAAAACAACAGTTCTCTTTCAATGATATCTTGGGATCAGATTTTTTACATTTTCCATTTTTTACATATTCTTTCCCTAGAATTTTTACAAATAGAATCTGTGGTAAAAGAGAATACAGGGAACGTGTGAGACGACCATGAGATAATAAGTTAAATATAGACCTAGAGACAAAGAATATAATCAATAGATACAAAAGGAAGAAGATGAATAATACATATCCACTTGTCATGGTAACAAAGGTATATAACCCAACAAAGTAGACAAAAGAAAAGAAAAGAGATTTATTATCTATAATGTGAAGTCCATAACCCAAGGGTTAAGAGAGTTGGAATGAATGAGACCATTAAAAGATGTTTTTGTTTGTGCAACAGAATTAGTGAAACCAAAGTTTTCTTATCATTTAAGAAATTTCGTTAAAGATTGATAGTCTTGGAAGATATAATAACGAATGAGTAAGATAGGTACTTGTATATAGAAAATAATTATTGGGAGAAGGAATATTATATACATAGTTTCGAGGATGTTTGTCACAAAGTATTATGTCATCCAAATTTTCTTATTTGTTCCTCATTTTACTTACAAATTTCCAAAGATGTCAATATACAATTGAAGCCATTTTGTTTATTAGGAAAATAAGTGATGAACATGTTTTCCATATTGACATAACTCAATCTAAAGTAGCAAATATTTTTACCTTGACAGTATCTTTTACAATTTTGTTAACCCATGATGTCTTGATTGAGCATGAATCATCATTGAATAAACCTTACATACTAATGGTGATAAACATAAAAATAAAGATCTAACTCACATTTGACACACACATAAAAATAAAAGGTCACATAACTCACATTTGACACACACATAGACACAAACACATACACAAATGCACACTCACATATATACATTGAGATACTAGACTGTAACATTCTATTTAATAGTCTAAACCATCAAACTAAATATTGCATATTTGATAGTTCACAGCATAATACCCAAAACAGAAACAGTATATTATAGTTATCCCAAGAAACTAGATAAACTGCTATAAAGCTTATGTACACAACTACACTAGAATTTTCAACAAGAAAACACAAGTCTATACCAAAATGCAACAATTCTAAGGAAACTCTACTCTAGAGCAGATCCTTCTCTTCCTTGCAGGGCTAGCTCCAAGATCTTCAACTGTTCACACCAATCTGGTGATCATAGAAAACAATAACAAACACCCAAAACAAAAGAGACAAAAGAAGGGTAAACTAATGATTTAAAAAAAATATATAATTTGATTCTATAGTTAATAGCATACATCAGGTACAAATAATCAATTAGTTTCACACAATTTTATAATCAAGATTCAATTAATCAGGATATATGCATTGAGGTTCGATCCAAACAGTTGTGCACTTGTAATAACATCTCATGCTCTATAGAGCAGTAGATAAAAAAGTCAAACTCTACCACATACAAGGTTATTCTGTTAACACCTATGGTTAAAGAAAATCTCTTAGACTAGGACCTCTTATTACTCTCACCACATACATCATTCCTCTATTTGAGAACTTGAATGGTTATTAGAACGTCAGGATAACTGCCAAGCCAACACAATTCTCACTTCAATGCATACATTACTACAGTATATAGCTAATTCTCCTTGAATTTTGAATTAGTACCCACATATATGTTCAGTTATATGTTCCTGAGGACCTAGTAGAGCCAAGCCAGGCCAACGACCTAGACGGGTTGGGTTGGCCTAGGTCGACGAACTTGACAGGCATGACCAGTCCATATGGGCCGTTAGGCTTATTAGGCTTGTCTGGATCGACCCAACCTATCCTGTCTTGGTTTTCCGGCCTGATTGAGTCGTCGGGTCGAACCAACCCCTTTGGATCATCGAGTCCGTGTCCAAATTTATTATGAACTCAAAACATAATTAAGCCTAAAATAAATATTGTTAAAATGAAATTTTATCTTACAAGAAATTCGATTATTTTATCCAAACAAGAAATTGAAATATAAGCTATTTTGATTTCTTTATCCAAACAAGTTATTTAAAAAATGAAGGAAATTTAATTGCAAGCAATTCAAATACAATTTAATTGGTAGATTAAGGATGCTTGCCGATACAAATTGTATGATAGTCACTCGACTTGTTTATAAATGATATTAAATATCCATGTATACTAACTATTCTCGGTGAATTTTATTTATGAATACTCGAGTGACAAATATTTTTTTTCATCCTTACACATCTAAGACCTAATTAAGATTAATTAAAATATAAAACCCTAATCGAGATTTTTGAATAAATTCAAAGACCAATATAAAATTTATTTGAATAATTTGTTAATAGTATTCTATCCGTGTTGCTAATGTGAATTTATTGGTAGAGTAAATGTAAATTATTGGTGCTCTTAATGTGAATTATTGATGTTGTTAATAGTTTACAATATATTAAGTAGTTACTCTTAAAAGACACTTAATTGTTGGTAATATATATTAAATTGTGGTTATAAATATATATTCAATCGTTGGTGTTAATATTAAACATTGATGATTAATAAATTGTCTGTTTATTGGATTTTTTTCTTTAAAAAAAAAGGTGAGTTTCCCGTGTGAATAGAATATATGTGATAAATTGGGGGAAGGAGAGTGTAGGTGAGAGAGGCGAGAAGATCTGAAAAAGAGAAGAGAAGAATGCACTTGAGCGAGAACGAAGGGATAGAGGGGAAGGCCTTTGTAGTGACCGGTGGACTGGGCTTCGTAGGCTCTGCTCTCTGCTTGGAGCTCATCCGAAGAGATGCCAGAGAGGTCCGAGCATTTGACCTCCGCTCCTCTTCTCCCTTTTCCCCTGCTCTCCACGATAATGGAGTCCGCTGCATCCAAGGTTACCTTTTCAATTTCCATTTTTTCTTTCTTTTTTTTAAACCTAACTCTCTATTTCTCTGCACAGGTGACATTCGCCGGAAAGAAGACGTCGAGAGGGCCCTCCGCGGTGCCGATTGTGTTTTCCACCTTGCGGCCTTTGGAATGTCAGGTAAAGAGATGCTCCAGTTTGGTCGTGTCGATGAAGTCAACATAAATGGGACATGCCATGTTCTCGACGCTTGTATCGACCTCGGCATCACAAGGCTTGTCTACTGTAGCACGTACAATGTTGTCTTCGGTGGTCAACAGATCATCAACGGGAATGAGACATTGCCTTATTTCCCAATTGATCACCATGCCGATCCCTATGGCCGTAGTAAATCAATCGCTGAGCAGTTTGTTCTAAAGAACAATGCTCGCCCTCTCAAGTATGTATCTATGTATGTAATTCTTTTGAGCTCTTTCCTATACTTCTAACTAACTACTTTTTCCTCTTACAGGAACCAATCCGGTAATCTTTACACTTGTGCTATTCGTCCAGCTGCAATCTATGGACCGGCCGAAGACAGGCACCTTCCAAGGATCGTAAGCATGGCAAAGTTGGGTCTCCTTCTGTTCAGAATTGGCGACCAAAGTGTAAAATCAGATTGGGTTTTTGTGGATAACCTTGTCCTTGCTCTTATATTGGCCAGCATGGGACTTCTTGATGACAATCCTAGCCAGGCAAAACGCCCTGTAGCTGCTGGCCAGGCCTACTTTATATCTGATGGTAATCCATCATCCTTTTCTTTCTTTCTTACTGTCTCTCCTAACATATCTTCTTTTCTCAGGTTCACCGGTCAATTCTTTTGAATTCCTACAGCCTCTGCTTAGGAGTTTAGATTATGAACTACCAAAGACTACACTACCTGTGGATCGGGCTCTTGTTCTTGGCAGGATTTGCTCGGCTGTTTATACAATCCTATATCCATGGCTCAATCGGTGGTGGCTTCCACAGCCATTCATTCTTCCCTCTGAAGTACACAAGGTCCGTCCTTTTCTCTAATTAATAGGTAGAACCTCCTCAAGTTATCATGATTCGGGAATGTTGTATTATCTACTTCCGTATTTGTTTTTTGGACAGGTGGGGGTCACCCATTACTTCTCCTATCTTAAAGCCAGACAGGAGATTGGCTATGTTCCCATGGTTACCTCACGTGAGGGGATGGCTTTGACCATATCTTACTGGCAACAGAGGAAAAGAGCGACTCTGGATGGACCCACGATCTATGCATGGTTGTTTGGCGTCATTGGAATGGTCGCACTCTTTTGCGGTGCTTTCTTACCTGACATAGGGATCGTGTTCTTTCTCAGAGCTACATGTCTATTTGTCTTTCGATCAATGTGGGTGACAAGGCTAGTGTTTCTTCTGGCTACAATTGCACATATTGCTGAGGCCATTTATGCTTGGCACCTGGCTCAAAGGGTGGATCCTTCCAATGCAAGAGGATGGTTTTGGCAAACGTTTGCTCTTGGCATGTTTTCGTTGCGCTTCCTTTTGAAAAGAGCAAGGACATAAGTATTGTTACGGAGAATGAGTATTCTTATGGAAAGGGAGAGGTATTCACCTACTTTCAGAGTTCAAAAAACTCAACTCATTCTGTTATTCAAAATATTTAAAAGGAGTACATCGACTTTGTTTGTCATTCTCAAAATAAAAAGATTTTGGTAGTACTGTTTGGGTGAGAGTTAGTATATAGATCTAAACAGTTTTATTTTTTTTTACATAATTATATAAGCATTTGTGCACAACCTAAATAATTGCAAAATTCTTAAGTTATAATTAAATTATGTGATTCTCAAGTTATAATATATATATATATATATATATATATATATATATGTATTTTCAGAAGAAAAAAAATGTTTTTAGGGAAATTGATTTGTTCACCTAACTTAAGTTCGAAAAATTCAAAAAAGTCATTTTGTTCTCAACATTTAAAAGGAGTTAAAAATCTGATATTGATAATGTATTCTCAAGATAAAGATTTTGGTACTAAATAATTTATTTTTTTTGTACATAATTACATAAGTATTTGTACATAATCTAAGTAATTGAAAAATTCTTAAATATGCTCTTTTTCGTCAATTTTATGCTTGAAAAAGTGTTTTAACGGTAAGCGATGTGTTCACGCAATTTTAAAGTTCAAAAATTGAATAGTCATTTTGTTCTTCAAAATATTGAAAAGAGCTAAACATCGACTTTGATAATGTATTCTCAAAATAAAAAGAAGCAATGGTGATTTTAAACTGCATTGGGGTATTATAATTCAATTCATGGAAAGAGGATTCAGAATTTATCTAAATCATGTTCATGTAGATTCTCTACGTAACTCTTAAGAAAAGAGGAGCTTCTTTACTTGGTGTTGTGGATGCTAAAACATACATAATGCAATTAAATATTCGAACATAGTTCCACGTATAAACAGGATGGTATTGTTGGAAATGCTTTACAGAAAAACAGAAAAACTCTGTTGAGTCAACATATGTAACTAGAAATCATCTTCCAGAATGTACAAAGAGAAAACAATTTTTTATAACTTGCTGTACAGAAGCACCACTACAATTCGGGTCATTGTTATCTTGGCGGTAACTATGAGATATTCCGATATCACCGAGACATGTCATTGTTCCTACTTAGTATCTGGTAATTTGCGGGTGGTGAGCGATGGAGGCAGACAGACCTTGAAGACCGGAAAACAAATTAATCCTGAAATTCCAAAGTGATGAAACCATCATCAACACTAGTACTTTGTGCAAAATATAATACTACATAGATAGAAAATTAGCTAATCAATAACAAAAAAACTACTTATATAAATTACAGATACTTCCCCGACATGATGAAGAAAAAAATTGAAAAAGCTACTTATTGGGATTAATTAAGTATTTGATTCTAAAATGTTGTTAGTCGGTGAGATACGGAAGGCCCAGAATGACTGGTTTCCCAACTTTTGGTATCTATTCAATTAAATTCAAAATAAAAACATACTCACGTAGTAAATTTAATTACATTAAATGTGATTGATGTCAAACAAAACATATTTTTTGATTCAATTCTTGAAAAACCAGCATACTCATGTCAATTTGTGTCTTAACACGGTTACCAAAGCTGTGTCACAAATCCAATCTTACTGGCTTCAGCTTTTGTTTGCTGCACATCGTAAGCCTCTTGGTGTTTGCTGCATCATTTATAAACAAGACAGCTCTAAGACAAAAGTATACTTTTCAACAAAAAAAATGCATGAAGCATTACTTGAATTCTTACCTTTGATTTTCCTGTCTTCCAAACTTCTTCATTCCCTGGTCGGTGAAGATAAGAATATTTTTCAATAGAATTTAAGACAGTAATTTTATCCTCATCAGAGTCATTAACCGGAGACAGATCCTGTACCAATTCAGGAGATGTTTTCATAAAGTGTCAGAGGAATATATAGCTCATTTATAAATTATAATTCAGCATCCATGAAGAACAATTTCAAAAGTATACATAAGAGATAGTGTTTGGGGATGTTTTAGATTCCTGTTTCAAATATTTTTCCCGTCATAAAACATGTGCTTTTGGTATTATGCTAGAAAACAAAGTGGCCACTATCACAAAAAAAGCAAAAACAAAAAAACTATTTAATCTTACCACTTTCCCTGAAGCAATGTTCCCTGATTCCTCACTGCTCTTCACGTCCAATGAATCAAAGTAAAACAAAATCTGGAAAAGAAATGTTAGAGAAAAATACAAAGAACACGCTAGCAGAGAAAATTGACACAGCTGGAACTGGAACATCAAAGTACAGCGCAAAAAAGGATATTAATATTCATGCATAAATGAAACGAGGTTGCCTGATCCTGGTGGTAAATTACCTTGTCAAGCAACTGAACATTTGATGAGTCGGTAGCCATGACCTGAACTCCTAGCAAATTGCTGCCATTACTGCAAAAGGGGCAGAAAAGGGTGCTGAAAACACACCCATCTTCTGGACACCAAATACTGTGTTCTGGTGCGCTTTTGGGTATTCTATTGCAAATTCGTTGATCAACAAATAAAGAATCAGTAATGAGAACTGGAATACTCTTTGAAGTATCAGTAGTGCAAGTTCTCAGCCTCTGTTTCAAAAGGGATCTCAAATGAACTTTTGATGATGAAATCAACGAGCAAGTAAGATATAGATGGTTCTCAGGTCGGCCTAATGGACTTTTGCAGAGCGAACAAAAAATCAATAATTTTTGGTCTAGTGGAGGGGCAGTTGGTGAACATGAACCAGGTATATTATTGCTTATCAGTAATGGAGGAGAATTTGACTTCAAAATCCTCTCAAAATCATATTCACTTCCCTGAGTTGTCTCTCTAACAACTACAGAGCTCTTTCTGTACCGTGTAAGAGGAGGACTGGCACAAGGTGCAATAGAGTTTTCTTCTTCAACAAGGTTTATATAAGGAGTGACTGCGGGCCTCATCCTTTTATGATGGTAAGAATTAACACTTTCCATTTCTGGAATATCATTTGTAATTACATTCTTTTTGGGAGTAATTGTAATTGAAGACTGAGCCCTTGAAGAATTTGTGCTTCCAGTAGTCAAAGACATTGAAAGACTTGACACTTGATCTGGAATTTGAGCTGGGGCCTCAATTATGAAGGAGCCAGAGTTGTCATCTTTGGAGTAATGAGGGATACTGGAACCATAGTCAACGTCTATACAAGGGGTTTCCTTGACAATGGAAGTTTCCTCGTGCATGATTGCAAGAGATGATTCCACAGTGAACCTACAAGAATTACATTTCCAACAAGTAACTGCACTGATGTTGCTTCATAATGTAAAAATAATTGAAAAATATATTTATGTTTAGAGATTGGTAATTGATGGCATAGAAATGAATGTCTAGATTATCTTTCGTTGAAGACAAAGTGTGATCCTGTATTACAGAATTGAAAACCCTGAATGAACCCATCCAATACAAAATAGAAAGATACACAAGCATAAGGGAACAGCACATTTAAATTTTCTACTTTTTCCATTTAAATTTAAAAAGGAAAATATTTCATCCAGGTCAATTGGTGCCTTCACTTATTCATCGAAAAGAGAAAAATTACACCAGTACCACGAGTTTTAAAATAAGACCCCTGACAGTTTGGCTAACTCAATCATACCACTACATATGCTGGAAGATTAGTTGACAACACGAAAGGAAAATGTTATTTGTTAAATAAACAATCACAGAATCAGCTGGATGTTCTGTATTTCAGTTTGTACTAAATAGAAGATAAAAGATTAATATCCCTCCCTTGAATATCAATGAAATTTGATATTGGAGGTCAAAGAAGGATTTAACTGCCCCAATTCTTCAAAACAGACGTGTCTATCATTAAGTTTAGACGTTTAGTTACTAAAAATAAGAATCATACAAATTACAACAAGATGATGGAAACAGAAAGATACCTTGGATCTGTCTTTTTAAAGTACTGTGGGAGATATTTACGACGGTAAGTGTTACTATTCTTTTGAGCTGATGGCTGACACTCAACAAGATCTTGAGAGGTTAGGGTGGGTGAAGAAATGCTATTCTCGATCATTGTTGTTTCTCTCTCATCTCCATTATCAGACTTGTTCAGCTTCTGATTTTTTTTTCTTGTGGAACATGCATTCTGATCCTTCTTATGGACATCATGCCCATTTATATCCAAACTCTGTGTCGCATGCACTGTATTTATGCCATAATGTTCCTGCAGCAAGTTGACCATGCATCGGTAATTCTTTTACCACTAAACCTTGAAGAAGATCGAGATAGTTATAATAAACTAACATGCAATGTACCTTCGCATTCTCAAAGAAAGACTTTAATCCCTCCAATGACAAATCAAAGCTGTCATATACTTTCAACGGTCTTCTTATCCACTTTGAAATGAATGCCTTATTTCTTTCTTCTTGAAAACGTTCATCTAACTCCATAATAATAATTACACCAATTACGATTGAAAATTGGGTTGGAAGTGTACAGTTGATAGTTATACAAAGAACAGTGTTAACAAAAACTCTAGCCCAAGAATAAACTGCAAAGCAACGGTCTACCAGAACACAATGGGAAACACCAGATTATTGTAGTCTAAACAAAAATAAGTAGCTCAAAAGACAGAACTACCGTTTTGCCCCATAGGAATAACTGTCACAAACGACTCATGATAAGTTTTACATTCCATAGGAAAATATTTTCCAATGGTAGAAACTACCAACATTCAAAGTATGCTTAAAGGAATTAGTTCCAAACCAACTGATGAAAAAGAAAATAGTTTTAAAGCTGTAAACTCTTGCAAAGCAACCACCAGTGTAATATTTTGCATACTCTAGAAAACCGAAAAATTCCAACCTCCCTCTCAAATATAAAACTCAGTTTTTAAAATTCTAAATTCCAAAGGGAGAGAAACGACATATAAAGAGGAAGAGATCCAAAATAGAACGCAGTTTGTACCCAATAGGATAATTGCTCCATAATCAAATTTATGACGTATACAGCGCCCTACAGAAAATAAAAGGAAATCAGTATAAAAATTTCAAAAATAATGAGCTTTGGTTTAAATGGATTTAAGCCTTACCTGCGGCTTGATTTAAAGCTCGGAATGCTTGGTGGCAGTACCACTCATTTCCACTCAATAGACTTTTGAATGATTTGTAGGTGTCATTATATTTCTTCTTCAATGCAACTTGAATATCATTTCTGGTAGTTTAATAAATCAGGCAATCAGAAAATTTTATTCTCGTAGCATGATTCCTTCAAACTAATAGGAGAAAAGAAAGGAGTCTTACATATTTGGAAATGGAATACCAACAATAATCTGAGATTGTGAAGGACATACAATCTATAGTTAACATTTACACTGGTTATTAGACATTGCAATGTCTGTGTGATCAAACTCATTATAACTATAGGCTACCTTGAAGTGGTTCAATTTCACAACCATATTTATTAATCTTCATCTTGATAATCTGAGAGCATACCTACTTTCAATCCTCACAAAAATATACTATACTCACATGGTAGATAAGATCTCTTCCCCACAGAATGGTGAAACAATCAATTATAAGTAGAAATAAGGATACAACTACTCTAGCATTATCATCGGAGAAATCAATTCCTTCAGAAACCTGCAACACAGACATTATTCTGTTTGATCAAATAAACACAAGCTTGTAATTATGAGGTCATATACACAAGTAACTATGCTAAAGGCAAATTGAATTTATAAGGCGGTTTCAATATGAGGCTCTGGTGAAAAGAGAAAATTGTATGGTTTTTTAACTTGTAAAAAGGGATTGAGACAAAGGGACACCTGAAGAAAATTATTAAAAATGACTCCATAGTGAACTTACTCCTCAGAATTTGTTTTTTGACCAAGCACAATTATGTCAGGTTATCCATGTAATCAATTTCACCTAATGAGATAAGGTTATAGTTGCTGTAAGATATGACAATTAGGGTAAAGAGCATGAAGAATGAACATATTGTGCCAATATATGCTGAGCCTTGAATAATTTGGTGCTCCATAAACTCAACCTCGTGTACGGATACTATTTTATATATTAGAGAACTTGCGAAAAATACAGCATTGTGATCAATATGACCACTTGTAGATGGTAGATTTAGATTGACGGATGCTTCATCAAAATTTTATAAAAAACGTCTACTTGTTAACAATAAAAGTGTAAAATGGGTGACTACAAGTGAATACGAATAATTAAACAGTGGATGCTGTAGATTTCTTTTAATCATGCAAACTGGGTAAGTAGAACTTTTTATTTTTAGTCCATTATAATATTTGTTTTCATAAATATATTTTAGTAATAGTATATTGCAGCAGAAGGTGCCAGCTTGTCATAATACGGTTAAGTTTTCCACAGTTGATTACAAGGACCTTAAATCGAATCTTGACTTCACACACCTCCCTCGATGTCAGCTAGCAATACTCCAGTAACTCTTTGCAAATATTAACTTTTCTTAATTCAACCATTGAACATACCAGATTTTAGAGAAATGTTGTGATTACGTACTCTTGTAGACAACATTTACCTATATTTTTAAAAAGTATATGATATTTTAAATTAAATTGATTAAATAAAGCATAAAAAATGTGACAAATTATAGACAAGATCAAAATATACTTAGATAAGTTTTAATTTAAGGGTTGGATAAATAAGATTGTATGTATATACAGAAAGACAATAAAGTGAAAAAATTCAGCGATAGTAATTCCATCTCTCTTCTTTCTCTATTTATACATAAATGAATCATAGCAAAAGGAGGATTTTATGAATGAGAATCAAATTTTGGCCATACAATTCTAAATCCAAATTAAAGTCTTTAAAATCAAAAATAATCTCTTAAAATTCTGATATGACTTTTTCACATGACTTGGCATGATTTAATCTGAATCACTCATAGTAAAATCTAGTGGTCAATATTTGTTTCTCTCATTCTCACAAAAAAAAAAATAGTCCTATCAAAGGAAAAATTATAGGAAATATAACTGTAACTACTAAAGAATAGAAAAAATCAAATTACCCATTCCATAATTGTTACCAGAAAAAGCAGCATCTAAAAAAATTAGATAATAGTAAAATTCTGACGCACCTTTCCTCGACAAACACCAAGTAAAGCTGCTCCTCCTTTCCTAGAATTCGGTAGGGAATCAACTGCCTGAACACGATTTAGATCTATTGTCTTAATCCTTCTTTTCCTTCCCCGCGCAGGTCTTTTTTCGCAATGAATTGAATCATAATACCCTTTTAATACCAGTTCAAAATCATCTTGGCTTCCTCCTCTTGGTTCTACAAATCAACCACAAAAATCTTAATACAACCAAAAATATTTCCAGGACAACAAAGTTATCTTTAGATGTTGTTAAACATATCATTTGTTCTTTGATTATAAATAAAGAGATACGATCAAATATTCCCCATTATTATTAGATATTGATTTTTCAAATCTATATAAATCAGAGATTACACAATTACAAGTAATAAGATTTCGTAGATACGAGAACCCATGTATATTGATCACACAGTTACAAGCAGTGCTTTCCTAGATATAAATACCAGAGTAATGTTCTCTCTACTTAAACATTTGCATTGCAGAAAAAATAGATAGCAAAAGGTAAAAGCAAACATCAACATAAACTCATCCTGATCCTAGTGCACAAAAAGCATTTGGAAAATAAGGATAACTCACCGACAAAAAGGGGTTTTTCTGCATTTAGTCGAGACCATTGACCTGTTTCAGCCCAACGGTTGCATAATTTGTCCATCAATTTATAACTTGGAAAGAACACAAGGCATCCGCCTGGAACAATCTTGAAGATTTCCTCTAAAGAATTTCCAACTGCGTCCTAAATCATAACTAATTATAACCAGACGTATTCTAAATGCAAGAATAACATAGTCTGAAAAATATGTGAAGAGGAAACATACCTGGAATGCATATCCATCTGCAGTTTTATAACTTGCATTCAAAGGATAATTGCCAGGACCAGTGGAGATTACAGCAGGCCACACCTATATTCAAGAGGTCTTATGTTATAACTTGTTGAACTAGCACTTATAGGGCTAAAAGAATAAGTGGACAAGTAGCCAAGACCTGTGAGTCAACATCAATTACATGAGGAGCTTCTAGACTAGTTTCAAAATGAACTCCAAGCTCAGAAGTAAAGGATGCCAACGGTGATAGTGTTCTGAAATACAAAAATAAGCATGTAAAAGATACTACAAGGATGTGAGGAAGTAAAGATGCAATGAGAATTAAGCTCGTTCCTCAACAATTCTTGGCCCTAATATGCAGAGTGTCATGGAAATTAAAAATAAGAATTACAGACTCACCTCATCTTAGCAATGAAAAATTGTACGACATAGACACACATATACATATATCAATTATGAATTATTTGGTGAAAGTTTATGATAAGCACCAAAGCACTTACGGAACCCACACTCAAGAGCTAACTATTATGAAGAGAAAACCAAATAATTAAAGATGCCATCAAACATCGTGTATTACTCAATGTAGAATTTAGGCACACTATTAAATTCAAGTCCTTATCAGTTTACCTTTAACATGAAGGCTTGTGGTAGCAATGCCTCAATTGGACTATATTTCAACAAATGCATTTTACAGAACATAACAGTGAAAAGGCTATTTCGATAACCCAGACATATAGTTGGGTATTTCTACAGACATTACAATGAAATGTGAAGAGCTGAATAGGAGGGAAATTAATAAACGATACAGTTTTACAAAAAAGACACCAAGTTAATTTGAGAAATTTTAACATAATATTTGAGACTACATTACTGGAATACAGAACATGTATTCCGACATAGATGCTTCTAAAAAAATTAGTCTAGATATTCAGGTTAATTCTGCCAAAACTGAAAAAAAAAATTGCACTCCCCACCCTCCCAGATCCAAAAGAATACAGGCCCGGTCATAATTATATGCTTATATGAAATCAGGCTTAAAAGACCTGCTTTTTCCTGCCTTATATTAGTCTAGATGATGAGGTCAGGCTATAAAATCCCAACCAACCCACTGGCTCAGAAAATGGTACTGACTAATAGGAACATTGCTCAGGAATAAATTTTGAGATGCATTCTTGAATCATGAGAAAAAAATGCAAAAATAAATCTGTTCTGAACCAATTATAAACTTGGGCTTGGTTGGTCATTAGGTACCCATTATGCTTACCCTGAAGTCAAGATAATTGATAAAGAAAGCTCAGCAACATCTCTAAACACAACTGCTGGATTCAAACACCATAAACTAAAAGCGCATGTCCAGTTTCCAGTAGCTCTTCCTGGCAGAACAAATGAATGTTAGTTGTAGTAATGCAGTAATAACTCCAGCATGAACATAAAATAAATAGTTATATACTATTTATTGGAACCCTTTACAATGCCATTGAGTAATCAACCTGTAATTGGTCGACTAATCTTACAAGGAAAAGGATCCTCATTTGTCTTCAGTTCACAAAATAAATGCAGACTATTTTGTATCTCATTTCATGTCTCCTTAAAAACAATTTAATCGTTCATGTTTCAAGTAAATCTTTAAATTGTTTCCTCCGCATAAATGATTTCAATTTGTTAATTTAGATTCTATAATATTTTAAATTAGAGGCTCCTAAAAAAGTCAATCAAATAACCAAAAGGTTTTCCAAACCATTTCCCATTCACTTGTGTATGGACAGCAACCATGTCATTTGCAGTTCTGCTGCATATTATTGTTAGTCTAAAAAATTACAACCACTTACCAGTATCTTTTTTAACACATCGCTGAAGAGCAAGCTGGTAATCCAACATGTGAGATCCATTTCTTGAGAAGAAATAAGTTAGAGACGAGAATAAGCCTGAAATGAGATCAATAAATATCATTGGTAGTAACGAATATTTTGAGCTAAGTGGATAACTGAATATAATTCCACATATATTAAAACCATAAACCCAAACCTTCCAATGTTATCACTGCCGTGCCACTTATACGCGGTTCATCTGTCTCCAAGTCTGTAGCAACTTTGATTGCCTTGAACAAAGTATCAAGTAGATGAATGGCATGCAATCATAAGAATAAATACAAATGCCAACAAATGAGATACCTTGGTAGCACATTCCAGCAAGATAGGGAAACACTGCTTCGAAATATTTGCTTCTTCAAGCTCTCGTAAAGCATTATCACCAGTCCAACTATACATACATATAGGAAGCTTGTGTTATTAAATCCCAGATTAGCTCACAAGTCATGGGTTTTATTTTAGCCAACAAAGGACACAACAGTTGAATACTTTTTTAAAAAATATCAATTCAACTACAACAGAGGAAAAATAGTCTAAACGCAAAAAAGCTCATAGAGCTTAAAGCAACACTTGAGCTCTCCACTAGTAGATGTCATACGTGAATGGAGACAATAAAACAGAATTTTAAAAGTTGACAAGAATAAAGATTAAATCTTATCAACACGTGAAATGGGTTCAAAAGAATGAAAAAAGAATAATATATAATCTCCTGATCAAATTAAACAAATGGAGATTCACTTGGGGAAAAAAAACGCATGTACCTTATTAAGAGAAGAAATTATGTAACATGCAACAAGATTACAATTAACAGTATTATCCCAACCCAAGAAGAGTCTCCCTTTACCAATACCCATTGATTCAGTGTGATTGTTGAAATCCCAGTCATCTACCAGTCGCATATCACTCTATAAAGCATGATCATATCAAATCTAAAGCAAAACAATTTTACAACCTCAAGAACCAAATTATAAAGCAAAAACTGCATTTACAAAATAATAAATAATGAATAGAGGCATACAAAATGGAAAAATCCTTAACTTACCACGATACATAGTGGTGAAAATCACGTCTTTCGAGTTTGTTTTTCTTCCGTTCCATCCAACTAGTAAGGCCCTATACAAATACAGCACATATTGAAAATATACATTCACTGAGGATAAATTTATTAGTCAAACATTTCAAACCCAATATATAATCCTATTACCTGTGTCATTTCATATAGTGGTTGGTAAATTGCAGTATTAATTGAACAAAGTTGTTGGAGTTCCATTTGTAGTTCTTTCAAAGGTACAGTCATGTAGTTAAGCATCATTAGTTGTGACCATGAAAGTAAGTCTCAATTATTAGTGATAGTGAAAATAAAAGAGTAAGGTTCATAGCATACTATCCAAAACATCCTCTTCAATATCCACACTTCCAGCATCACGAGCAATGTCCTCTATATTGCTGCAAAGTGCAAGTATGTGAGGGCCATTTCATAGACAAAAACAGGAATAAATTACAACCAAACTATACAAAGTTGTCTTTCAGTTCTGCATTGGCTTGCATACAATACAACAGATGGTGTCTGATAGACAACTAGAACCTATGCACTATCTTAAAAAAAATAAAATAAAGCCAGTTCAATTTAACTGGACTCCTATAACTGTTTGATTGATTTGGCAATTAAACAGAAAGAGAACAGCAACTCACTGAGCTTCATCAAGAATCACTACGGCTCCTTTGATATCCACGTCCATTGCTGCCCGGATGACTGGATTAATGATATAGCTATAAGGGCAAAATACCAATTGTGCATCATCTGACATAGAACGAGCAGCATAATAAGAGCACCCTGAAAGTGGAGACAGCAGAAGACTTGTACATTACAAAGCTTCGCATATACTTCAAAAGAAATAAGTAAAAGACCAAAATAACAGTACAAGGCCAAACCTTTGACCAATTGTCCAACTTTTACGAGATCTTCTATGTCATGCACCTCATTGCATCCTCCTTTCTGAAGGGATGGATGACCTTTGACTTTATGAGCATTTCTGCATAGATTATAAGTTTCTCATTTTGGTTACTTCAAGAGCAACATAAAAGATAGAGAGGAAGCATGCGTGGATGAGCATAAACTCACTTGAATTCTGGACACCCTGTTGCCTCATCTTTCAATAATAGTTTACTGACAAAATTTTATGAAAAATATCAGTACCAAGATTGAAGAGGGAAAAGAGATTGTCATGAAGTAAAAAACGTCAAGGTAAAAAGCACCATTCTTCATTGATATTCTCTTTGCCAATTATATTTTTATTTGTGCAGTAATGTTTCCGCGATGCCTGCCAAATAAATGAGGGAAAAATATTTAAATTCATATTACTTCACTGAATGTAACATATATTTTTGCATATCCAATAATAAGTATCAACGCAAAAATGCATACTGACTTTTGCTAAAACCATTGCTAAATTAAAATCGATAACATACAAGTTGGGTGCTGATTAGTATCTCATCAGCAATGCTTTAAAACTAACATATAATATATAATATGCTTCACAAACAAAACGAAAATATAGGTTATTATTAGAAAAATAATAAAGGAAATTAAAAATGCTTCAGTCTGGAGAAATGCTGAATAAACACATTCTTCGGAATGATATAAAAAGATATGATATTTTGCAGTAGCTCCATTAATATTGGTTAAAAAAGCAAATCAAAAGGTGAATTACTTAAGAGGGAAAATACCAAACAAATCAAACGAGATAAGATAATAAACGGATTCAACCTACCAACACAGCCATTGGTACCCTGTATGAAGTTTTGCGCAATTCGTGCACCACTTGAGAAATCTGTGAGTGCGTTCTCCTTGTAAAGTAGAGTAAAAAATTAGCCGGATAAGTGAAGATACCCGTATGACATGGAAACTCCGGAATGGAACCATTTAACCGAATATAAACATGTCTAAAATGAATAGCAATGCTGGTTAAGTGAAACTACGATAATAATTAAATAAAAATAATAATTGTATACCATGAATTACTGAAGCAACAAGCAAAAGGGACTCAAATGATGAAGGTAAAAAAACATACGAAGCGTAATAAATAGTCGGTGCTTCCTTTTTCTTCTGCTTCTTGTTGTTAGCCTCAGTTTGCGTACGGTCCGGGTTTTCAGATGCTAAAAGCAGGAGAATTTGGTGAGGAAAACGAAAAGCAAATAAAAAAATATGGCCCATTAGACTAGGCAATTAGCATACCAGAAGATAGTGAAAGCTCCTCGATGACAAATCCGCCGCCATAAGCCAGAGGATCGGTGGTTGCCTCCGGGGGGGGATTGAGGTGGTCTTGTTTATATTTATAGTGGTGCTGCCAAGCGAGAGATGAACAGAGAAGCGAAAGGGACTTGCCGGTGCCAGTTGGAGACTCGAGCAACGCGTGACAGTGGCCTTCTCTCCGAGCCTGATTGAGGGTAGAGATTACTCTACCCATAAACGCAAACTGAGACCCATATGGTTGGTAAGGAAATTCTACTTCCAGACCTCCGATGTGGTAAACATTTTTAGGTTTAGGGTTAGGGTTTGATGCAGAGACCATTTTTTTTCTTTGTAATTCACTTCAGATTTCACAATATGAGATGAGATGTCCATACTCTGCCTCTCTACTTCTGCACTGTTTAAGTTTAGGCGGGAAAAAGGTTATCAGAAGGATTTGGCGGCTAAGTTGATGGTTTAGGAAACATTAGCTCTTTTTGTTTAGTTTTTGTTATTTAATATTTTGTAATGTTTAGGTTAAATGATTTAGTTTGTACGAAATTATATGAAAAAACTTTAGTAGCTCTTATAATTAAATAAAATAAAATAAAAACTTTTTACGATGTAAATTTTTGTGATGAGTGCATGAATTTGGTATAAATGTCCTTTTAATACAATTTTAAATTTTCGGCACTAACTTTTTACGGTTTTTTTTCCATTATAGGCAATTGACTTTAGTTTATTACGAAATTAGGCAGCTTTTTAAAAAATTATTGAAGGCAAAACGTTATGGGGTGCACGTTTTTGTATGAAGAAATCGTGTAGTCCCCATACGTTTTTGTGGTCAACTGGGTCAGAGGGCGAAATCGTGTGGGAGGTGAACGTTTTTGGTGCCGTAATCGATTACCGTATGTTGTAATCGATTATTGCATACTGTAATCATGCAGGGGGATAACGTCTTTGAAGCCGTAATCGATTACCGTAGTGTGTAATCGATTACTGAATGTGTTGCAGTTTTTTGGGTATTGTGTAATCGATTACGCACGAACTGTAATCGATTACATGCGTAATTTTTTGAAAAAAAAACGTTAACAAACATTTCACTAGATAGGAAAGCAATGATGTATAATATAGTTGAATATGAAACTAAAAACAGTGATATTAGTGAAAAAAAAAGATTACAATCAATTAAAGTACTAAGATAATAATATCAATGTCAAAGTGCATTAAAGAAATACAAAGTTTTTGAATGAAAATAAACATGAAAATGCATCTAAGATGGAGGAAATTGGCGCCTCACATAAGTCATGTCTTCCTCAAGTTGACCAACCCGAGCATCTATACTGTCAAATCTTGAACCAACACAAGTCCGGAGATCGCGGATTTCGTGGATAATATCATTAAGCATAGCAGCAGATGCATCCTGGGTAGGCTGAGGCGGTGGAGATGGTGTGCGGTCATCATGAATAGGTGCATCCTGCATATCACGTTTATGAATCCATTCATCATTTTGGTTTTTTACAGAACCAAAGGAATGAATCACTTCAGCACCAATTGGACCTGTTCTCCAATTAATCTCCTCAAATGGTTCATCTTCTAGAGGAACATTAAACTTAATGAAAATGTCAGTAATATGATTAGCATATGGTAAAGGGGCATGGTCTCTTAATGCCTTTTTCATGCAATATCTAATCAGATGACCCCAGTTAAGCTACCTTCCGGTCAGCATTGCCCACATTAAGATAATGTCTTCTTCAGTAGCTTGGGCAAGGTTAGTTGATCGGGGCACCAGGCATCGACATAAGATGTAGTGCAGGATACGTGTTTCCACTTTCATTTG
>Ga0214543_1000745_pt1 | contig 57892 bp, 25 predicted proteins | sample CNSS2metaG_FD_160094 | JGI IMG/M metagenome (GOLD analysis project Ga0214543, IMG submission 160094) | Root nodule microbial communities from cowpea collected in UCLA plant growth center, Los Angeles, California, USA - CNSS2 | ecosystem: Host-associated > Plants > Roots > Nodule | place: USA...
AAAAAAAAAAATTAATAAAAAAAAAAATATAAAAAAAAAAAATAAAAAAAAATATATATATATATATATATATATATATATATATATATATATATATATATATATATATATAATAGAAAATTAATAAGTATTACAACTTCACATTCATTTGTAAGGAAGACTTGAAAAGTAGATGTTTACATTTAATAGTCTCGCACGACTTGGAAAACGGATCATTGAATACAGACTAAAGTCATGTGTGTTTCTAACCACAAAACATGAATTGCATTCAAAGATGTAAAAGAAAAGTTTGAAAACCAAAGTAAGAAAACATAAAGTAATGGGACACCAATTTTTCTTTTCAATTTTTTCTGTAAATATATATTATTAATTGACAATAAATGATATGATTAACATAATTGATTTTATGTAAGTAAAGTTTTTATATTTTATATTATAATATAATAAATAATTAAAATAAAAATAATAGATGTCAAAGTTTACACATATGTGTAACTTTATTTGAAATATAAAAATAAATAGAATAAATAAATTAATTTAAAAACTATCTTTTTATAAAATAATTTATTTTGATATATTAATATTTAGAATATAACTTTTTATTTATCAAAATTTATAATAACCTTTTATTTTAATTTAAAATTTATCTCAACGTTAGTCTCATAAACTTTTGAATTTGTCACTCATTAGAAGGTGTCCAAGTAACTTTAGTATGTACAAATGCAGTTAAAAACAAAAGGCATAAATCAATTTCATCACAATAAAAAAATGTTTAATATACTAATTCATTAAATTTATGATGTGAAGGCACCTTAAATTATCTCCACCATATAGTTTGGACATCTTTAGTGATAGCCTCGTGATAATGTGATAATGTTGGGTACTCATAAATTGCAATCTAGATAATGTGATAATGTTGGGTACTCATAAATTGCAATCTAATGGCATGTCTAATTGTCTAAATGACATGATGATTAGACTTTCAACTACAAAATAGATTTTCAACTACTTTGTGCGAAACATTAAATTTCAAAACTAAAATGAAATTCAATAATGAAGTAGACTTACCACTTGTTTCCATGTTTTTTTTTTCTTTTATTTTTTTTAATAAAATTAACAACATTAATGTTTAACATGAACTTATTTGGTAAGTAGATTTACCATTTATGCATTCATCACATGATAACATCTTGTTATCATCGTGTTGCCTCTCCTCATTAGAGATAAATCAAGAGTTTTAAAAACCTAAAACAAATTTAAAAATAAGACATTTTATTTAAAATTTATTTTTTAATTTTATTCATTTAAAATTATCTATTAAATTATCTTAATAATTCTATTTAACATTTATTTTTCAATAAATAATAAGAGTAATCTATTTAATCTTTGTAAAGACATGTTGATCTTAAATAAATTTTTATTATCTTTAGTTTTGATAAATTCCTCTCATTCGAAACAACTATTGTAACGTTCCATTTAATCAATAATCCCAATTAAAGGAAATGTCACACAGATAACATAGTAGCGCGGTCTTGGAGCATAAACACTACTCCTTACAATATTCAAGGCACACATCGATGCCAAAGCAAAACAAGATACAAAGTTCAACAGTAACACAATTGAAATTTAAAGGACAAACTAATGCATGGGCCATAGCCCTATAATAAAGCCCAACACAATAGCATCCAGCCCAGGTGGGCTACGCAGCGGAACCATCACCTCCTTGTTGACCACGGGTGTTCCTCGCATCTGCTCACATTAATAAATTGATGATCATGGCGAAAAAGAAAACCACACATACAAGACATACAACAAACAACAGAAGGGTAAGCTAGAGCCAAAAAATAGTTTTATCATGCAATCATATACACTTTCATAGTCAATTATACATACATCACCCAAGCATGTTATGACCTTCCAAACAATACACTAAGACTCGACTCGACTTATCCGGATACGTATAATTTAGTTAAATTCAGCAATTGCTTGTACTTGTGGTGGATTCCCTGCTCTACCGAGCTGCTCACCCCCGAGCTAAGTGTTACAATGTCTCAACCCCCACACACAAGTTTAGCCCTTAATAAATTTTAGGTCTCCTGCTACTCTCACCACAAGAGTCTGTCTGCTCTATATGAGACTAATTGACTCCTTAGAGCATCAAGATGCAACCTTACCTTGAATCCTTACTAAATCATAAAGATGAGGCACCACCATGAACTCCCACTAACAGGGGTCATGGAATTACGTCCCGACCACTGAAACACCACAATGAGGTCTCACTTAGAGGCTCATGAAATTACGTCCTGACCACATGCCAATAATATTCAACCAACCAAGTAATATTTATCATGCATATAAATCTCATGCCAACCTTTATAATCAATCCTCATTCACATTCCACGTTGAATCCATTCCAACTCATCCTTCCCAATCCATGAATATAGAAGTGTATTTCATACTGACACCATGCCACTTTGATAACCAACCATCCCATTTAAATCACATGCCAAGATCATACTAAACCTATCATTCATAATCCATGAACCATATCACTCATGCATAATCATTCATCTCATGCTTTTAACATAACAATTCAATTCAAGCAAATGCCAACTATCCAAGAATAGAGAAGCAACAAAATAGTCAAGCACACTCGCCCAGCTCCTCGCTCAGGCTGAAAGGTCTCGCTCAGGAGAGCTCTTTTCGCCTAGGCGAGAGCTCGACTTACATGAACAGTGACCTTAAGTGCATTCTCAATTAGGCAAGACTCCCCTTGCCTGAGCGAGACGTTCGCTCGCTCAAAAATAGAGTTGGTAGCCTAAGCGACGACTCACGTAAAATTGCCTGGGCAAGCCTCTGTTAATCTCGCCTAGGCGAGGCAGGCTCGCTTGGGCGAGAAAACCAATGCTCACCATTGTTCTCTCGTGCATCAGTCACACACACACACCCAAGTAGTTCAAATATGCAATCCCAACAGTGCATATTCACACACAGTCCATTCAATCACGAAATAAACGAAAAATAGGTAGATTTCATGGAACATACATAAGGATCTAACTTCCCTTACCTGGAAAGAGCTAGTACAAGACCTCGACGCTGAACCATGGAGCACATCTGCTCTAGGATTAGATTTGTGAGCTGGAAACAGTGAGCAAAAGTGGGTTTATTACAGAAACCATAACAATGACCACGAAACTAGACCAGAGATGGAAAAACTATGAGTTGAAGAACACTTACGTGAGCAGAAACGAGGTCGAGCTAAACTTGAATCTAATTAAACTTCGAAACCCTAATAGAGCACAGTTCTTGGTAGAGAGGAGTAAGGCAGCTCATTTCTGAAAGTGAGAAGAGTTAGTAGCGTTAGGGCAGTTTAGGGTCTGGTTTCCCTTTGGGCCAACTGATTTGGGCAACCCCTTTAAATTAGGGTAGAATAAAAATTAGAGAAAATATAGTGGGCCTTACAACTATAATTAAATTGTTAACATTATTTTATAAGTTATATATGCATTTGGAAAACAATATATTATTTTTATATAATTAAGAATGTCAATTGATTTATTATTTTTCAAACCTATAATTTCTATGAAGATATTTAATCATGAAAGTAAGTCAAATCCATTAATATCCAACATATTATCGTGTTTTAAAGTTTTTTCAAAGTTTAAGCATTTTTCTTTCCAAATTGTACAATCTAGTGACTTTAATTTTTTAATACTAAATAAAAAATCAACAATATTTTCATATATTTTAAATTGTTTAAATCTACTTTGAAGTGCGGCAATTGCTTTATGTACAATATACAAAAAGTAATCAATTCTAAATGATTCTACAAGCTGAATTCGACTTAGGAGTTACTTAATTAATTTCAATTTTATTTGTAATTGGTAGTTAGGAGTTATAGCTGAAATTAGAAAGAAAAAAAAAAATGAAAAATTTATGAGACACAACTCCACATTTGACAAACAGAACCATTTAATTTCACCACACCACATTTCACTTCATCTCCCATATTCTCACCGTGCATTTCATAGATCTCGAACAATCACTCCTTTTTCCTCTCTTTTCTTTGCCTGGATTAAAGACACCCACACTCTCAAGTGTTGTTCATGCTCATCTCTGGTTGGTCGGTGCAACTTCTTGATGTAATTGAATTTCTTTCCATTGAATTCTATTTTTCAATAGTTAATTCAAGTTCTTCAACTTTTATTACATTCTTCTATTGTAATTTTTGAATTCAATTAATTGTTATACATTTTCTCTTTCATGTTCACACGTACCAAACATCCAAAATATGTACAAAGCTTCTTTTACCAACTATGCTATACCCATCACCTTTACTTAATATCTTCTTTACTTAAATTAAGGAATCAACATAACAAGGCTCTAACTAACTATGCTACTCTTCACTTTTATTTATGTCCTTACATATTAATTCAATTAATATTCCTCACATCTTATTATTATCTTAGAAATATAATTATTTTTGCCGGGTCTTACAATTAGAACAATAGAATTGCAGTTCCATGTACTTGTGATTAATGAAGTTCCATGGATGCCAAAACATAACAAAGTTTTGTTGTCCTTCCTATTCATCCATCCTTATAAGTAGAGATGTCAAAATGGGTTTCAACTCGTGAGCCAACCCGGCTCACCACGGGTTCGAGCCGGGTTGGGTTGAGAAAAATTCAACTTTTTTCAAAAGTGGGTTGAACTCAACCCGGCTCACTTAACCCACGGGTTAAACGGGTTCGAGCCGGGCTGAAGGTGGGTTGGCCCACTTAACCCACCAACATTTTTTTACAACTTTTTTAAATTTTTTGTTAATTTTTTTTTATAAATTTTTTGTTAATTTTTTTTAAAATTTTTTTTAATAATTATTTACTACTCCTATTATATTTGTTCACAATTTCATATTTTTAAATGCTAGAATGTTGCTTAATTATATTTGAATAGTTTGAATGTTTTATTAATTTGATTGTCAAGTTATATATGTTGATACTTTAATCTTTAACTATAATCTTTATAGTAAATTACTCAAGTAACCGTCTTATAAACAACTTTTTTCTAAATTAGCATGAAAAAAAGGTATAGTTTTTTTATTTATATTTTGTTGAATAGCATGACAGAAAATTTGTAATATTAGCCATGCTTTCTTAGATTATATGGATACTTTCTTGAAAATAATTCTTCATATATTAGTGATGAGCATGATCAAAACATTGGTTCTTGATTTTACTATGATTGTCATCTCATGGATTACTTAAAAATTTATTTAAATATTTGAATACTAAAAAATAAATAAACAAATAATTTTTTTAGGTGGGTTGGTGAGCCAACCCACTTAATCCACCAACCTGTGGTGGGTTGAGCCGGGTTAAAAAATTTCTGGCTCACCATAAAGTGAGCTGGGTTGGGTTCACTCATTTTCAACCCGGCTCATGGTGAGCCAACCCGTGTGAGCCGGGTTGGCTCACTTTGACATGTCTACTTATAAGTTAGCTTCTTGAGTTTTCTTAGTAGTAATTCTTTTCACTCGTTTTGGTCGTGAAAAAGATACCATGATGTTGCACAAGATGATGATAATGATACGTGAGAAGAGAATGTGAAAGAAGATGTGAACAGCGACACATAGGATGCACGAGCACAACAATATTAAAATAGAGGCAACAAAAGTTTGAATTTTGGGTCTGAATGTTAGGGTTACAATTAAGAAGAACGTGTTAGAGAGAATGATGGAGTCTGTGTAATGGAGTGGGTGAGATTAAAGTGATGCAGAAAACGTTAAAATAGTTTCAAAGTGGTTTTGGAAAAGTAATTAATTTTTGTCAATTTCATTTAGTAGGAATAAATGTGATGCAGGAAAAATTGATCAAAGCTATATAAAACATCATATTAAGCAATCAATCACACAAACAAAATAGCATAGAGTATAGTAGAGCAGGACACATGGCAAAAAACAAGAATTTAATTGATATAGAAACTAATCTAATCAATTAATACAAAAACATTTACAAACAACAGATAAAAGAATTATATAATTTAATCGATTAAACCATGAGATAATTGATTACTACAGAAACAAATCAGACCAAGTAGACAAAGAACATATTATTAATTGATTAAATTTGAACATAATCGATTATTACAAAAATAATTCTAAGGCAATCAGGCATAGTACTAATAATTAGTTAATTATTTGAACGATTAATATATGCATAAACATAAAAATTGCATACTTTTAAGTTGTTCAATGTCTAAAATGCCTAACTCATTTTTAATTGTATAAAATCTCTCTCTAGATAAAGGCATGGTGACAATGTCACTAATTAATTTAGGGTATCTATATATTCAATTTTACATTTTCCTTGACTACATAATCCCTAATGAAATGATATTTGTCGTAATCTCAGAAAAAATTGTGACGAGACGACGAACCTAAGAAAACATGCTAAAATATATAAATTTAATAAAAGGAGTTGCCACCATAATTTTAGGAAAATTATGGAAAATCTAAAAATAAATGGTCTGTAGAACCGGATCAAGTTCGGGAGTCGGTTACGTGTGGGGAATGTATTAGCACCCACACGTTCGTCTTAAAATGGGTTCCCTTTAATTAAGTGTACAAGATTAATGTAGTTTTAAAATATTTGTTTTTCCAAAAAATCAAACAAAACATGCAAATATGAATAAAGAAAATATTTTTTAAATTTTATTTTAGCCTAATACGGTATTTGACCTTGTTCCTACGTATTATCATTCAAAATAAGAAATCAGGTTATGTAGTTCTTTATAAAACAAATTATAAAAAAAACTTAAATTGGATTAATATCTTTTTCTTAATTTTAAATTTTAATATATCTATATTATTTATCAAGCGAATCTGAGACTTAACATGATGCTTTACTTGATAATTATAGTTTTTACTCGATTTAAATAAAATTTAATTATCATATCAAGTCTCGGACTTACTTGGTAGCAATGGCGGAACTTGGAGAAAATATTTAGGGGTGCCAAATTATATTTTTTATATATAATTTTCTTAATTAAAAAAAATTATTTCTTTTACTTAAACCATGCAATTCAAATTTTTCAATTTTTAATCTTTCTAATTTATTGAATTCTCATGAATGAGTATTCTAATTTTTATTTCAATTGAAGACTATTCAACTAATTCATTACATGCAGTTGAAAATATAAAATATCAATGGGTTATACTAATTTGAGAAAATATAATTAGGCTTCATGCCAATTTCATACAAAAAATTCTTAAAATCATAATTAGGGTTCATACTAATTTGGGGAAACTTAATTTGGGAGAAATATCGTAATAGAAGAATCATAATCAAACATACATAAATCATACTAGGATACTTATTCATGAGATCGTGTGAGTATGCATTATTTATCTTCTATGTTTTCCAATTTCTTTTTCCTAATTTGTCTTTCTTTTATTTCACACTTTTTTGATGACTTGTTTTGAAAAACCTTATAACCAGATATAGAACTTTAATCTCTTTAATCCAGTTATTAATCAATCAAATTAATTTTTATTTTACTTTTTAAACACTAAAAATAATATGTATATATATATATATATAACTTAATAAAAATAATATAATAATATAAATTTTAAATATATATATATATATATATAGATATATATATAATAAAATTAAAAGTTTGGGGGAGCCATGACTCTCCCTGTCCCTAAGTAGGTCCGTCGATGTCTATAATTAAATTTTTTTATTTAGATTTTATATTAGTTTATCTTAATATTGACTTACTTTCAATTATTTTTGTTATAATTTTTAGGTTACATGAAATATACTAATCACTTTTAAATAAAAAAATTTAATTATATTTTAAGTATTTTGATAAATTTTAAAATTTTTAATTTAATTTCTATTAAACTTGCCTATTGAATCCTTAAATCTTTTAAACAAGATTTTTTAATTGAATAATTCTAGTTATATGTTTTTGGTAATTATGTGACATGACAATTATCTTATAGTATCATATTACTTAAATATGTTGACATATCTTATTATTATAAGAGAACTTGATATCGATATCTCCTTTAAATATTTATAATATTTATTGAAAAATGATTTTTAATTTTAATTAAAATTATAAATACAAAATAAAAAATAGAAAAGTTAAAAAATACAAAAATTAGCTATAAAATTATGAAATATATAAAAAAAATTATAATATTATAAAATAAAAAATTAACAAATTATAAAATTACAAAGCTATAAAGTTGTAAATTATATAGTTATAAAATCATGAAATTATAAAATGAACAAATACAAAATAATAAAATTACAAAATTAAAAAATTAAAAAATTAGATAATTATAAAACTATAAAATTAAAAAATTATGAAATTATGAAATTGAGAAATTATGAAAATATAAAATTATGAAATTATAAAATTGCAAAATTATAAAATGTACAAATATATATTGATAAATTGATTTATTGCACTAGAATTAATGTTAGAGTCATGATATTGATGAGAAGTAGATGTGAAAGTAGAGATGCAATGATGATGTGTTAGCTATTTTATGAGAACTTGATGAGTTCTGTAAGTATATGAAGGAATTTTATTAGGATAGAATATGTTAAGTTTAGTCTTTTTGAGAGGGAGTTTTTCCATAAGATGCATTTTGTACAAGAAAATAAGACATTAGAGGTGAGAGGGAGTTTTTCCATAAGATGCATTTTGTACAAGAAAATAAGACATTAGAGGAAAGATGTTGGTTCGGTAGGATTTAGAAGGGAGGGTGTGAGAGGTTTGGGTTCAACTCCCCTGCTAACAAAAATTAACAACTAACAATTGTTGATTTAATCAATATCATGTTCAAGAATAAGAGTTGAGAAAATTTTTTGGTAAAAATAAACTTGTGAGAAACTTTTTGTAGATGGCCTATTACACTAGTCATTTGATAGTTTTGTAAATATTTTATGCAAACCTTTTTGAAATGGGATACAAAAGTAAGAAAAACTTAGTAAGAATACATAAATTGTATTGCATTACCTAAACAAGGCTATATCTAGTTTTCTACAAGTATCATTGTTGTCACTTTTTTTTTTTGCAGCAAGTACGTAAATTCACTCTTGGTTATTTAAATACATAATATCTCTTTTGAAAAACTACACAAAGTCTCTTTAGGCTATTCTCTAAACTCCTAATAAGTTTAGCAACAAGTAAACAACATCTATTTAGGTTAAATATACAAAGTCTCTCAAAACTATGCAATAATTAAGTTGTTTAAATAAAACATTTACACATTTTAGAGTTGATATGAGATTTACACTATCATTACTTTTAGAGAATAACTTCACATACATTTGAAATATTAACAATAATCACTCACACATGAAGGGAAATATATCCATATGAAAAAAAAAAAAAAAAAAAAGGGACTCACCCTTGAGGAGAAATTGTTGGGAATAGTCCAAGTGTGAGTCAAAGTCCCACATTGGATAGAAAAGACAAAGTTAAACACTATATAAGAATAAAGACCCATAACAACATTGTCTTAAGATTTTGGTGTAAAACTGGTGTCAAATGTCTTATAAGTGTAATACTAATGTCATATAACCATATGGAACCACAATCTTTCAAATGACTATAATATGACCATGACTATAACCATATATGAGAAAATATATATAAACCCAACACCTCTCTCTCCCTCTCTATATATAATTTATTTGTTTAAAAGACAAACTTTTATTCTAGGACTTACAATTTTTAAACTTGTTCGCATGCATGTTTGATGTTGATGATGTCTCTTGGAACTTCTCTTCTTTTTCTTATTTGTTTTACATGGTAGTGTTTTACTTATATAATTATCTAAAAAAGACTCTTGAAGAATGCCTATTGTAGAGTCATCACTAGTTAGAACCCTCTTAGATGATCTTCACTTTGTGTTGATATATTTTGATTTGTGGTACATTAAGATGATTGAAAAATAAATTTCATCTTTGTGATTGTCTTTGTGCCACTCATACTACCAAAATAATTTTTCACATGTTTATAGAGGTACTAGTGTCAACATCTTCATAAGATAGTTGTTTGGAGGTCAACTATAGATAATAGATAACATGACATACAAATGATGTGCGTAGTGCAAAACATTTTATTTGCTTTGTCTATTCTACATCACTTTATTTATCAAAAGTTCAATTCTTGTACAAGGGTAGTCAACTACAACATATTCGTCTGTTCTTGGTTCTCTTTAAAAAAGTTATTTGTTCTTCATAACTTAGTGTTATTGATTGTCTTATTTCTTTAATTTTATGTTATTTTAACTCTTCTTGATGGAATATTGTGTCGTTATGTTTTAACTCTTCATTAAATGGTGTTTTAACTCTTCATACCACGAGAATGAATAATATGGCCATAAAAATATGGTCATTTGTAGATGATAAGATTGTTTGACATGTTCTTTCTTCTTTATAGCATATTGTTGACAATTCTTGTTCACTTTGTAGTCTATCTAATACTTCTTGAAAGCTTTGTCTAAATTTATAACACTTGTCTATTACATTGTGGAATTATTCATCATGGAATAATGTTCGGTTGTGATCAAGTGTCACTTTGAGCTTACTCTTTTAAGCTTGTTGCACATTAGATAAAAACATTAGATATAACAAAAAGTGTCATGTTTATTATGATAGTAAAATTATGTGTCAAAAGTAAGACATAAGGATATCAACAACTTTTATCTTGTATGAACTTAACTAATCATCACTTTAACACTTAAATTATTATCATCATCACCACTACTATTAATTAGTCATTTAGTTTTCTTTCCTTTCTATATTTTACCCTAATGTTTTTACCCATGACAATATTACAAACTTAAAAAGTTTGAATGATTCTTGTATTTTGAAAATACTACCATGAATATTTGATTTTAGGCTAAACCTATTTTAGGGGGTGATCATTCAAGAAACTTTTAGCATTATATTTCTTTATCAAACTTCTTAAACCACTTTTTTGTGGTCTCCACAATATATTTTGAATTCTCTTCAATATATTTTTTGATTTTCGTAATATAATGTAATTTTTAAGAAACTAGTCCTTAATTTTGTTTCAATAACAAGAATTATGAGAAGTTGTGGTAAAATCACTAATATATTATACTATTTTTACTTAACTATATTTGAAATATTTTTATTTAATAATTTATTTTTCTTCATTTAATAATTCATATTTTTATTACTAAAAAACCAATTCCCACCGTATAATTTGTTTTTAAGATGAAAATGGGAAATTTATCACATAATGGTCAATTTCCTCTAGTATATGAATTTTTTAAGTTAAAAAACCATTAAAAACCTATAAATGGAGACGCCCTTAAACATTTGAGAGTTTATGTGTGATTTAATCTATGTTCAATATTAAATGGAGCGACGTAGTTAATGTTCAACATTTAATGGAGAGATATGGTCAATATTCAACATCAAATATTAAATAAAGTAATTATATACTGGCAATGATTTTATGTATGCTGATTATGCTTTGCACTTGACTATCACATACTTTTTCTTTATCTACGTTAAGTCATAAATTTTAGGGAACAATTTACATTTTATAACAAACGTAGAGACTAAATAAGAGTACTAGTTTTTTCATGGAATAAATATTATTTACTCATTCAGTAATCCAGTGAACAAGAAATGATTTTAGAATCCAATTATTTATCTTCATTATTATTTTTTAACAAAGATTCGTTATAAATGACATAAATAGTAGTTTTCTCTATTTGTATTTTGAGAGAAAGAGAAACGTTTTCGTTTTTCACCGTTAATTTCTGAAGTCCATTATAGAACGAGGATTAGGGAGATTCAGCTGCCGAATTACTACACATCACATCAGTGATGAAACTGTGATGATGATTGCAATTAGCAACCCATTCTTGCCCGCACTGATATCAAGAAATAAATATCGCAGTATCGTGTCTCTCTGTCACACATAAACTACGTATCAATCTCTAAGCTAGTAGCGTCTTTCTTCACTTTGCACGTTCTACTTTTCTATCAAATATCTCCCCACATTGTTTCTCTTTCGAACAAGACAAACGCTTCTCAAAACACTTCCATTTTAAATATTTATATTCCCTTTTGAAGACCCGCAATATCATATCTTCTGCCTGAAGAAAAGGTGTGTTCTATCACGCTCTCCCTCTGTTTCTCTCTCCACCCATCTTTGATTTCACATAAAGGTTAGATTTTTATTCAACTAATTTTTCATGGTGAGGCTTTCTTTTTCTGGAGTTCTGTTAAATTTAACTATGTTCAATGGGCATGTGGTGTTCGATTTGGAATCCAAGGCAATTACATGTTATGAACGAAATGAAGCATTTCATAGCAATACTAAAAAGTGTGTAACTTGAGTTTTGCCTAATCGTTTCATTTCGTTTTCTTGCTGGTGAGTCCCATAGAATGTGGGCTTAGTTCCCTGGCAATTTCATTCTGATCTTTCAGCAGCACTGATAGTTGCACTTATTTTTTATTAAAAAAATCAATTTTTGGTCAGAAATTGAGTTGTTTTTGCTCTGTCATTATTCGTTTTGGAAGATATGGTGAATCCAGGATTGTTTTCTGGGAATAAGTCCGTGAATTCGGTGAAAGTAAGCTTCCGGATACCGTATTTTACCCAATGGGGTCAGAGCTTGCTGGTGTGTGGCTCTGTTCCAGCGCTTGGTGCCTGGAATGTGAAGAGGGGTGTGTTGCTCAGTGTTGTTCATCAAGGGAGTGAGCTCATCTGGGGTGGAAGCATCACAGTGCCAAGAGGGTTCCAATGCCAGTACAGCTATTATGTTGTAGATGATAAGAAAAATGTACTGAGATGGGAGATGGGGAAGAAGCGCGAACTGATACTACCTGAAGGTGTTCAGAGTGGACATGAGATCGAGTTCCGTGATCTTTGGCAGGTGCTTCCTTTCTCCCCTTCTACTTTTCTGTGCCACCATTTCAAGTAATTCTTTCTAAGGTTGTTTTTTGTTGCTTCTGTAAAGATATGTCCTAGTTTTACTGCCACTCCTGATATAAATTTAGATTCATTTTGTTAAATGATGTTACACTGTAATAGACCTTTTCAGTGTGTTCTTTACCCGGAAGCTGTAAGAATGAAAGATATATTTTTTACAAAAATAACATTGAGCACATTGCGCATACTCGGAAGATGGTTTTTCTTGTTTTCCAATTGGGTTCAGTAGTCTGATATTTTATCAGTTTGCCAATATAATAAAATAATTCATTCATAAGCTATTATTCCTCGATCTTTTTGCTCAGAGTTTGCCAAAATATTTCACTTGGCGCAATCTCTCAAAGTTAGTGTATAAATTACTTCTGGAAGTTAATAGTTGTCATTTGTAGTATAATTCAATAAATTTTTGTTAGAATAACAGTATTAGTTTCCAAAACTATATTCTCAAGATGTTTATGTATTTTATTGTCATGTCCAGGCTGCCTCAGATTCCCTCCCTTTCAGAAGTGCTTTCAAAGATGTCATTTTTAGGCAAAGCTGGGATTTGAGCGAAGCAACTGTAGGAGACAACCACATAAATTTTGAATCGGAAAGTAAATGTTTTCAAATTAAATTTTCAATCTCTTATTGGGACTTTTAGGTTGTGAATGTGTGTAAAATGTTGGTTTATTATTTTTCTGTTAACTCTTTTTTTTTTTTTTTTTTTCCTGATGACTAGGAGAAGCTGTCTTGGTCCAATTCAAAATTTCCTGCCCTAATGTTGAGAAAGACTCATCAGTGAGACCTTTTTATCCCAAAGGACTAATGTTGTTTATCTGCATGCACTGTAAATTCATTGAAAACATGTATTATGTATATGTTATACTGATATATCTAGGATTTGTGGTTAAAAGGTTTCCACTTACCTTTAATTAGTGACCTTTCTTTACATTTTACAGATATATGTCATTGGTAGCAACACAAAGTTGGGTCAGTGGAAGGCTGAAAAAGGACTAAAACTCAGCTATTTTGGCGAATCTGTCTGGAAAGCTGAATGCGTGATGCAAAGGAGTGATTTTCCAATAAGATATCCATTTTGAACTTTTCATCATAAACTATATGAAGAAATTATGGTGTTATTAGTTTCAAATGTTACAGTCACTAGTTTCATCGAGCTTTATATTTTTCCTTAACAGTAAATCTACATATAGATATGGAAAGTATGATAGGAGTGGTAACTTTTCTATAGAGAGTGGTTCAAACCGAGAAGTTTCCACCAACTCCACAAGGAATGATGTGAAATATATTTTTCTCTCAGATGGCATGCTGAGGGTAAGTTGCTGAAATTACATATCGGTATGGAGATTATGCGTTTTTGTTTCTTGGATTTTATAGCTTTAAACTGTTGGTTTTCTTTGATAGGAAACACCTTGGCGTGGTGCTGGCGTAGCTATCCCTATGTTTTCTGTTAGGTCGGAATCTGATCTGGGTGTTGGAGAGTTTCTTGACCTTAAGTTGCTAGTCGACTGGGCTGTAGCATCTGGTTTTCATTTAGTTCAACTTTTACCTATCAATGATACATCTGTTCATGGGATGTGGTGGGATTCTTATCCATACAGGTATGGCTGCTTCAAAATCATTGCAGACATCAGATAATGTTGGTACTTTTTAAGTATCATTATAACTGAAATTTTACAATAAGGATATTTCATATTTTTCAGAGTTATATTTCTTACGTTGAAAATTAGTTTTCTACATGTCAAAAAGTTTTACAATCTACTAATGGTGGTGAATATGTCTCATAAATTTCAAGAATATTTGAAAAGGCATCATTTTTCAACATTGCCTTTGTTTGCCTCAACATGACAAAATGGTTGAACAAAAGAACTGCAGTCTTTTGGATGTTAAACATACTTTGCTTCTTGAGTCCTCAATGCCTTCTAATTTTTGGGTGGTAGCCATATAAAATTCTATTCTTATTAATCCTTTGCCACTGAAGTTCTGGAATGTGTCCCCATATTATCGGCAATTTGGTTCACATTTGAGTTATTCAAATTTGATAGAACAACTAGCTCTATAAGGGGAGTTGAATAGAGCCTTAGACTCTTTTTGAGCAACTTTAGACTAGTTCTCCTTTAAGCACACCACTTAAGAGGTTCAGTAATCAAATTAATGATTATAACCAGTACACAAACCTCTCCAGGTTATACGAGTACACAAACCATTCTTAGTTACCTTTCTTAATCTTCCCCTGATATTAAGAACTCTCAATCACAAAGAAAAAACACTCTCACAGAGAGTATATCTTAAGCTCACTTGGGAAAACTTCACAGGGTGAAGGATTTACAAGATGTCTCAACACCCACAAAGAACACAAATATTACAACAGTACTTAGAAAGATTTGATGTTGATGTGTGTTCTTCAACATCAACTTGATCTCTTTATCTAGCTTCTTGAAACTTGACCGTTGCTTTTATATAAGGTAAGATTTGGTCTAGCAAATGTCACAAGGATGACCCTTCTTACATATAAATGTAAATAAAGATTTTTTGAAAGATCTAAAATAAGATATTTATAAATGTAAATAATGTTTTCATGATCTAAAAGAAGAAATTTATATGATTCCATTGTGAAGTTTGTTTGTCACACAGGTCTTTTTATTGAAGTAGGCTCCTTGGCATAGTTTGATAAGTTTCATTCCACTTTCCTTGACTTTTTCCTTTACTCAAAGTTAGTATGATTCCTCTATTTTTCAACGAAATAGTTGTAATGGTGTTCTTTTTGCTTTTAGTTTATGTATACGCTGAGTTAATTACTTTGGTTGCATTGGTAGATGTCAATTCTATCCAAACTCCTATGAAACTGAATTTGAAGGTGAAACTTTTTTGAATTATTGGTAGAACTTGGTTTTCCTCAACATGAGATTACTCCTCCTCATGCTAAGTTTAAGAAAGTAGACCTTAGGCTTTACTCAATCTTATAAAATTGGCTTGTAAGATAAAGTTTGCACCCATTTATATACTATAATTTGGTCATATCTTTAGTTGATGTGAGATCTCCAACACACCTCTTCATGCCAAGGATTGGACATCTCGAGTGTGAGACTAAATATTTGTGGATAATCCAATAATAACTCGATAGTGGGTGATACGATATGCCCACCAAACCTTGCTAGAATGAGGTTTGATATCATCTTAGGAAGTGAACTTTAAGTCTAATTTAATCAATCATACAAAACTGGTCTATAAGATGAAGATTACACCAACTTAAATATTATAATTTGGCCATATCTCTAGTTAACATGGAATCTCCAACACTAATAACTATTCAACGTGTTGCCAATTCCATGTTTCATGAATGTAGCTAACAATTGAGGTTGTTTGTCACTTTACCTGTGATGCTACCTCATTTGTCTTCCTCATGTATCTTTAGATTGTTTATGTCTTTACTAAGACCTTGTCTCAATCTCACCATGAATTTCTGGTTGGCAACTTGATGCTTCAAGATTTACGTACATCAGTTTGAGGGGGATGCCAACGGGATTAGCTAAATCCTTGATTTATTTCTTCCTTATTCTTCCACTATAATTTATATACTGTATTGTTTGCTGATTTTCTTGCTGTCTTATCTCATTAATTGACAACTTTGAATAGCTGTAAATTAGTCATGAGTTAAACTAAGTTTCCTTGTATAGCTATTGGCAAACTTTCCTTGTATAAAGATAAAGATTCTTATTAAATGTGATTATATCGATGGTAAGAGGCATTCAGTCCAATTTGATATTCATGATGGTTTATTTTTGTGACTAATTGTTGTTTCAGACATTTCATAGACTAACTATTGAGACTTCATTGATCTTGTTTTTGTTTTCTTTTCAGTTCACTATCGGTCTTTGCATTGCATCCATTGTACCTAAGAGTACAGGCTCTTTCCAATAACATACCGGAGGAGATCAAGGTTATGTTTAGGAATTTTATTCTCTATTAAGTAGCAATGGTAACAGTTTCAAAATGCTGATATTTGAAATGCTTTGGGGCTCCTTTAAACAGAAAGAGATTGAAAAGGCCAAGCAGCAATTAGATCGGAAGGTAATGCCATCAAATCTGTATAAATGAGGATTGTCTTATTTATGAAATGCATCGTTGAAAGGCTGTTACAAAGTCTAAATAATTTGTCTTTTTAGTCACTCCTTGTGTTTTAAATAAATATCAGTTCGGAGCAAACACCACTATATCCTGATTATTGACATAATTGTGGTTAATATTTTGTCGGTACAGGATGTTGATTATGAAGCTACAATGGCCACTAAACTCTCAATTGCTAAGAAAGTTTTTGCTCAAGAGAAAGATTTGATACTCAATTCAAGTTCTTTCCAGGAGTTCTTTTCTGAGAATGAGGTATTACTACTGCACTGGGTTCCTGTTTAGTATGCTGGCAAAATATGCTATATATGTTTTATCTATTTGTATCTTGTACATTTTTTCTTTCTCTTCTATAGTAAACCTTCCATGATCAATTATTTCTTGCAGAAACTACAAAAAGACAGCCCTTTTACCTTTTTCTCACTAGGCAGGGTTAATTTCATGAATTAAACAACATCATAATATAAAAATCACATCATATCTATAGAAAAACCATTAATCTATGACTTTTTGGTGGGTAGTTTTTTTGGATCTCCCTCTGTTTCTAGTGATAGAGGCCAACCTTCCATCGGACTCAGCTTTTATCTTGATGTTAACAGGGTTGGTTGAAACCCTATGCTGCTTTCTGTTTCCTGCGGGACTTCTTTGAAACATCAGAACGTAGTCAATGGGGTCGTTTTGCTCATTATTCAGACGATAAGGTATATGCCTTAGTGTAATTTTTATTCTCTTTTCTTTTTACACGGTTATATTTGAGGTTTTATGTTTCCTTTTGTTTACAGCTAGAAAAGCTTGTATCCAAGGACAGCCTGCACTATGAGATAATTTGCTTCCACTACTATGTTCAATATCATCTACATTTACAAGTAAATTAAATTGAACCATATCCTCTGTAAGTTCATGACAATCAAATCACAAACAAATAATATCTTACCATTTACTTCTCATTCTGACTACAGTTATCAGAAGCCGCAGAGTATGCGAGAAAGAAGGGAGTGATATTAAAGGGAGACCTTCCTATTGGAGTTGACAAAAACAGTGTGGACACCTGGGTTTATCCAAATTTGTTCCGAATGAACACTTCCACCGGAGCACCACCAGATTATTTTGATAAAAATGGCCAGAATTGGGGTTTCCCTACTTATAATTGGGAAGAAATGTCAAAGGACAACTATGGCTGGTGGCGAGCTCGATTGACACAGGTTTTGGTTTTGAATTCTTCATCTTATCCTGAAGTGGATAATGTCTTCCAAATTTAAATATATAGGCTAAAAATATTCTTTTCTTAAAATCCATGCCAGATGGCAAAATATTTTACGGCCTACAGAATTGATCACATATTGGGATTCTTCCGTATATGGGAACTTCCAGATCATGCTATGACAGGTCTAGTTGGAAAATTCCGGCCATCTATACCTCTTAGTCAGGTATCCTCATGTTCTCTTCAATTTGAAGGGCACTTGATGCCATGAATGTGTGCTGAACTGCTTTAACTTGCATAAGAAACTTCTTTTTCTTGCTCTGCTTTTAGTCAATTTATAGTTCATGCCTTATCTGTTGTAGGAAGAACTTGAAAGAGAAGGGATATGGGACTTTAATCGCTTGAGTCGCCCATATATTAAGCGGGAACTGTTAGAGGTTAGTAGTCTACCTATGTAGGCTATTACAACTGCATTTTTATGTAATAAATTTATCTCCAGGCTGGATTTCTGTAATGTGTTGCAGTCTTGTAAATGTGTTTCTCAAGGTAAGCTATACTATTTCATATTCATTGTTGTTCAGGAAAAATTTGGAGCTGCTTGGACATTTGTTGCAACAACTTTTCTCAATGAATTTGACAAGAACTTCTATGAGGTGATAATCCTTTTGTGTATAGTTTTCTGTATAGTAGTCATTGATTTCTGTTTGATCATACACTTCCACATAGCACATGCCTTTAGATTTGATCATAAATTTACATGAATGGACTTTGCTTTAGTTAGCAGATTTGTTTGCAAAAGATCTTTCCACTGAACGATTTTATGATGTCAATGCAAGTTGGGAATGATAGATAAGTAGGATATTAAGTTTGTTGTTAGAAGCTGTTAACATATTCTAGAGATTTCTTGGTAATCTTTACTTTAGGCTTAGAGCTCTCTCTCTATATATAGAGGTGGATGTTCTGATCACATTAATAAATTGAATACAGTTTTTTCTTATTCATATTAATCTTTGTCAAGTTAATATATAAGTTGATTAAGCTTTATGAGCCAAGCAACATGTCTTTAGTGAAATGACCTAAATGGCCTGAAAATCCACTATAACATTCCCAGTATTCAATTCATTTTTATCAAACACCCCAATCACATCATCGATGGGTTTTGTAAAGTTATCAGCGTTTGTTAAACAGACTGAAATCACTGGTTTAGTATTGGCAGAGAGGACATTTTGGTGTACGTCTTGGAATATACTAGGAAGACAACTTCTAAAGAGTGCTACTGCTATGTATCTATCCTTATTGCATTAGAGATTAAATACTTTTGAAATGAAATCCACAATTTGCATAAAATTCGGTTTTAGAAATCCAGCGGGTAGTATATCTTCTTCACAAAACATAAACTGTTTGATGTTCTTTATTGAAGTATTGGTAAATGGAGATTTTTTTTTTCGTGATAGAACAATATAGGTTGCATGGTTACTTATTTGTTAAGCAAGAGTGTGCGGACATTCAAGATTGAAGTTATTTCTGTACCTATGGGCAAACCTCTTGCTATATTTTTGTAAAATAATGTAGTCAATGTAATATGTAGGATTCGTTGGCACCAATCTGGGGGGTTTATAGATTTTGTCATGTATGATGTGATAACATATAATGTCCAGATTTGTTGGTTAATTCTAAATATGCCATTCAATGATTAAATTTTCTGTCAACTATTTTTCAACCATTCTATGTTTTATCCGAGTGTTGAAGTGTCTTGTTCAATAATTGCTTTTATTTTCAATAAATGGATTTAGTTCAAGGAGGATAGCAACACAGAGAAAAAAATTGCTTCCAAACTGAAAACTTGTGCAGAAAGTTCTGTATTGTTGGAGAGTGAAGACAACCTACGGCGCAATCTCTTTGATCTTTCACAGGTAGCTTCATCAAATTTGCTTCCTTGTTCAAATTCCACTTCTGTCCGTGTTTACATTTACTAGGAAATATAAAACTAATTAAGATTTATTTTCATTTTGACTTACAGACTTGTTAAGAGTTTTACTCTATTCAGTAAACCATATGGTTCTGTTGTTTTTAACCTACTATTTCACTGAACTGAAAGCAAAACCTTAGTTACTGCAATGATAATGATGTGCCACTTCCTTATTAATTAATTAGTAGCATAAAATATTTTACATTGATGATAAATTAATTTTTACATTCTTCAATCTTAAATTTGTTTTTTTAATATCTTTTGAATATTTATTCTGTCTTGTTATCTGTGTTCTTTTTGGTATTGCAAGTGCTACATTATGTTCTACGCTATTGGCTTGCAGAATATAGTTTTAATCCGTGATCCAGAGAATCCAAGAAAATTTTATCCTCGTTTCAACCTTGAAGATACCTCAAGTTTCCAGGATTTGGATGATCACAGGTACCTTAATAATCCGTGACTTGTGGTGCTGTCCACTAGGATCGTTCCTACAATATGCTGAAAACTGTTCTTCATCTAATACAATTACTTTTTCCATATTCTTCATGAAAATATCTACTCACTAGATCTCTTATTGCTTGTCATATAATACAGCAAGAATGTTCTTAAAAGATTATACAATGACTACTATTTCTGTCGTCAAGAGAATCTTTGGAGGCAAAATGCATTGAAGACCCTTCCTGTACTTCTAAATTCATCAGACATGCTGGCCTGTGGGGAAGATTTGGGCCTCATTCCATCTTGTGTCCATCCTGTATGCCCTTTATGTTTTCCTCAAGCTCTCTTAATCAAGAAAATCAATCTTTATTTTACTTGCAATTCACACATTATGACTTATCCCAAAGATCTTGAGAAAATTTTATTTTTATTTTGGGCACATTTAAAGGACCTGTCTTCAAATTTGTAATGCAGGTTATGCAAGAACTGGGATTAGTTGGGTTGCGCATTCAGCGTATGCCCAATGAACCTGATCTGGAATTTGGTATTCCTTCTCAGTACAGCTACATGACGGTACACCAAATTAGCTATTCTACCAATTAGATATTCGGGGTTTCCTTGTTATGATATGCTAAATCTAAATTCATCTTTATAGAGAACTAAATTTTTTCAATTTAGAGTGCTTTTACAATTGGGTGACTTGCGGCAATGTGCAGGTATGTGCCCCATCATGCCATGATTGTTCTACCATGCGTGCTTGGTGGGAAGAAGATGAAGATAGAAGACTCCGGTTTTTCAAGAATGTGATGGAGTCCGATGAACTGCCGCCAGATCAATGTATTCCAGAAGTTGCACATTTTATTATAAGGCAACATTTTGAAGCTCCATCAATGTGGGCAATCTTCCCTCTTCAGGTATTCTCACAGTCATGTTGATATAAAAGGGTGAAAGCAAACTTTGATTTTATGGCTATCTGGACCAATTCCATTTTTGAAATTCATGCCCTTAATCTGGTGATGCATGTGAGCAGGACTTGTTAGCATTAAAAGAAGAATATACAACACGCCCTGCAACAGAGGAGACAATCAATGACCCTACAAATCCAAAGCACTATTGGAGATACCGTAAGTCCTAAGCTTTGTCCTCAGTTAACTCTGCTAGAGAATCTGTGATTATTGAAGTGCCTTTTGTAACATTATGATCGAAGTGTGTGCTTTGGATTGTTGTCAGGTGTGCATGTGAGTTTGGAATCATTGATTAAGGATATTGACCTTCAAACCACCATCAAAGATCTTGTACGTTGGAGTGGAAGATCACTCCCTAAGGAACAAGCTTCAGGAATAGATGCCAGCCTACTGGCAGCATTGTCAGTAGCAGAAGCTGTTACTGTGTTGCAAGTAGCAGAAGCTGTTTCTGAGAAACAGAAGTTTTCTGGTACCACGGAAAAGCATGTTCTTGTCAAATAAAAATTGTGGATGATGAGGTTCACCATGCTAGCCCTACAAATCATGTCCCATAACCTGCTACGATGGAGTTAGTAATAATGATCATATGTGTAATCATTTTCATCTGTTCCTGTTATGTTTCTTGATCAATAATGCAAATAAATCTCGAAGCATGTATTGTTCTGTCTAAGTTTTAGCTATTAAGAGAAATGTTAGAAATACATTGTCTTATCAAGCGTAGAAATACCCTCATTTTATAACTAAACCAACTTAAAATTGTATTATAACGTATGTGAGAGGGAACTACTAACTATATGCCACATTATCTATCATAAACTGTTACTAACGTCCCATTAATCGAGAAACTAACGTCCAAACAAAAAAAAATTAAGAAACTATTTGCATGAAATTGGTTTTTAAAGAACCTATTAACACGTACACTAGGACTTCAAGAATCAATTTAAATATTTACTTTAATGCATCCTTTACGTAGGCAACATTAACGTAGTCAACTGTAAATAAGAAAAGAAAAACATTATTATACTTATACTCATTTATATATTAGAAATTCATTTTATCTTAATCAATGTCAGATCTCCACCGGAAGAAAGTGTATACAAGAGTGTGAAGAATAAATGGAATCTTGTAATAGTATAGATACAAATATTTCTCTTCTTCACTATTTTACTTCAACCATAACAAAGAACATTGAATCTATTTAATAAGACAAAGATTGAACATTATGTCATGTTGAAAGCCTCTTCTCTTAACGTGAATTTGATTTAATAATCTAAAAACCTAAATTATAAAATGTAACTTTTTTTATTTATATACTTTTTGAAATTTCTTATTAAATTATTTATCTCTTTTAATTTTTCTATTTTATCTTTTTTTTATTTAATTATATTACTTTTTATACTTTATTTATTTTAAAATATATAATATTATTAATTCAATAATAAAAATATATACTTTACATAAAAATATATTTATTTATTTTTAAACTTAAATTGTAACATAATATAAACTTCAATACGTTTATAGTCCTTATATATAGAATAAAAAAATTTAATTTTGATTTTGAAAAAAGAAATTCAATCCTGAAAAATTTGAAATCATTGTTTAGTCATTACAAAATGAGTAGATTTCGATTTTAGGATTTGGAAAAAAATTTTATTGATATTCATCTCTATAAAGTTTGGAATCACAATTTTTAGTTTTAAACATTCATTTAAAATAAATAAAAAAAATAATATTTAAGTTATAAATTTCAAATTTTTTCAAAAGTGTTATACGTTACCTTAAAATCAAAACTAGTTTATTTTTCAGAACTAAAAATATTTAGCCTACAATGTAAGTCTACAAAATATTAAAAACTGACTTAACTAATTTTGATAGGTTTCGATACCTATCAATTTTGTTTTGTTTTCATTCCGTTTAATTTTTGTATTTGTGTTATGTTGACATCATTACAGAAGTATGCATTAGCATTTGGTGTTATTATAATACTAAGTCATGATATGATCCTCCGACACAGATTCAATGTTTTTTTTTATTGTCTGAAATTAAACAACTCCAATTTCGCATAAAAATGAAGGTTGATGTTGGTGAGAATCTGACTGTGAGGCGGTTTTTTGAGCGCAACAAATAAAGAACAAATAGCAGGGAGAAACAAGAAACCTGCGATGCAGAGAAGCTTTTAACGGCCACAAACCAATAAAAGCAAAATGCCACCATGAAAGGTAACAACCTGACCACAACCTATTTTTCGGTTGACGTCATGTGTCACGTCGTGAAAAGGCCACGCAGGAAGCAAGAAGCGGTTACAGTTTAAGGTTGTTAGTTAAATACTAAATTAACAGGTTTGGTATAACATAAAAAATAGTATAGTATTTGTGTGGGAAAAAGATGCCAAGTGTCGATGTGGGAGTGGAGAAACAAAAATAGCGACGCTGGAGAAGGAAAAAGAGGAGAACGAAGTTAAAAAGAGGAAAAGGTTGAAAAGGCGAGAGAAGGGGTTCGTGCTTAGAGGCGGGGAATATTAACGTCAGGAGTGGGAGTGGGAGTGGGAGTGAAAGTGGAGTTTTATTTCGATATTACTCCGGCGACGGTTTGATTCTCTCGCCCTCCCGTTGCTTCTCGTTTCCCTGAATACCTTCACAGTGTTCAGGGTATAAATTATAATCTCCTGATGATTGTGATATGTGATTTTGGATTTATTAAATTATGGTTTCAAAAATGGTGGCATTTGTCGTGTTCAATTTTGTTTGTGTTATGACATGATGCGATATGTAGTGTTGGTCGTTTTCGTTTGAGGGTTGTTGTTTACGTTTTTGTGGTTGGGAAATTTGCAGGTTATTAGGGATTCAAGAAAAAAATGTGCAGGGTTAGCCAGGTTTTCTGCTAGTATGTTATCGAGAGTTTAAGCGATGACTTCAGCATTTGAAAATTTTCCCATAAATTAAGCCAATACACGGTAAGAAATTGGTTTTGATTGATGAATAAATTGTTGATTGGAAAGAGGGGAATGATAAGTTTGATTGTTGTTTGTGATGAAGGCATCGTGTTGAGAAAAGTAGTTTGAGGATGTTTTGGTGAGAAGAAGTGTCCCTTGGAATGCAGTCGAGCAGCCATTCTCAAAATCTGAATGAGATTTATCAAAATGGCTGTGACGATAGACAGACATGGGGGGTTTGGGCCATTCAGCCGATCCCAGAGATGCAAACTCCAATCATACGGTCACCTTGATCCTCACGTTGTTGAACATAGCCAAACTGGTGGTACTTTTTCACACTCCATTGAACTAGCATTTCAAGCCGATAATATTCACCGCAGTTTCTCCACTCCATGCCTCCCCCTAACCACACTGGTAGGGGAAGACCTCACTTGTCACCCTCCAAGGATCGAGATTGTTCGTGGAAGTGGAGCTCCAGTACATGCTCTAGTTGTTGAGGTTGCCATAGCTTTGGCCTCAGGTATCAAACCAATACCCATCCCAAGTGGCCTAGGTGGTGCCTATGCTTTCTGCAACCAAAATGGCACCAACATCGCTGTTGCAAAGCCGGTAGATGAAGAGCCTTTCGCCTTCAACAACCCCAAAGGCTTAGGGGGTCAAATGCTGGGCCAACCTGGCCTCAAGAAATCTATTCGCATTGGTGAAACTGGTATCCGAGAGTTAGCTGCTTATCTTCTTGATCATGGAGGCCTTGCTGCTGTGCCTCCTACAGCTTTAGTCAAATTTTCTAATGCTGCATTCTTTGTCACTTCCAATGCAGCATCTGCTCCTCCAATGCCTAAAGTTGCCTCTCTCCAACGCTTTGTTGGTCACGGTTTTGATGCAGGAGAGTTGGGTCCTTCTTTCTTCTCGGTTTCTTCTGTCCACAACATTGGGATCCTTGACATTAGGATCATGAACCTTGATAGACATGCAGGGAATATGCTTGTGGCCAAGCATGACTCTTCTAATAATAATAATAATAATAATAACAACAACAATACTTCCTATGGTGCTACGGTTGCTGACCTTGTTCCCATCGACCACGGCTTTTGCCTCCCTGAGTGGCTCGACGATCCATATTTCGAGTGGCTACATTGGCCACAAGCCTCTATTCCTTTCTCTGACTTCGAACTTGACTACATTTCCAAACTTGATCCCTTCAAAGATGCAGAGCTTTTGAGAACCGGCGTTCCTTTACTGAGGGAATCCGCAGTGCGTGTTCTTATTGTTTCCACCGTTTTGTTGAAGCAAGCTGCTGCTGCTGGCCTTTGCCTTGCTGAAATAGGCCAAATGATGACCAGGAAATTTCGTGGAGGTCAAGAGTTACCCAGTGAAATGGAAAACATTTGCTTAAAAGTCAAGAGTAGCATCCACACCAAAAACCGCACCGAACAAGGCTCTAAATGTGAAGGTCCTGAAATTTCCTTCGGAGACCTCAACCTAGTCGAATGGGAAGCGTTTTTGGAGGTTTTCGGTGAGCTTTTGCGCACTGTTTTTGAGGACAAGAAGTGCAACAGGAAAAAGTTGGAACATCTTGGAAGTTTCTGAATTTTAGGAGGATAGGTTGCCAAAGCGAGACACCAAGTACTGTCGCTTGTAGTTGTACATTAACACCATTCATAGTGTAGGTTTCAACTCATCCCCATTCTGCAACTTTCTTTTTCTTTTTTCCTTCAAACCATATATATTTACCCTTTGTCAAGTAGACCTGTATCCTATATTTCACCTGTGATTATGTAATTAATTACCTTTGTATTTTTTTTTTTCCTCATTCAAAATGTAATCCAAGCATTCCTTATATTGGTCCTTCCCAATATAATGTAATGTTGCTTGTGTAACTATTGCGCCCTTCAGTTTTATAAGTTAAAAAACTAAAAAAATATAATTCAAATATTAATATTTTTATTATTAGGTGTTTTCTTAAGGGTGTCACACTGTCATTCTCTTCATTTCAGTAGTGCATCATGCATTCTCTTAGCTGCTTAAACTTTGATCTCAGTTATACTTTCATAGACAGAAAATGGAAACAGTGGCAGAAGGCAATTTTGTGAATGCAACAGAGTGGAAGGGAAAGAAAAGAAAAGAAAAATCAAATCTCAGCAACCACACGTTTGTACAAGTGTGAGGGGAGTCTGGGAGAAGCCACACCTTTCAGTGGTGTCCTCATGTATGTGACCAACCCAGGATTCTCACCCATGTCAATCTCTTCAGGCTTCACTCCCTCCGGTGGACTCCAACTGAAATGGTGCAAAAGGTGGCCCAACATGGAAGTCACCAAGTTGATTCCAAGTTGGGCGCCGGGGCAGACCCGACGACCCGCCCCGAACGGAAGTAGTCTAAAGTCATGCCCTTTCATGTCCACATCCTCCTCAAGAAACCTCTCGGGTCGGAACTCCAACGGCTCCTTCCACACGGCCGGGTCACGGGCCACGGCCCACACATTCACATGCACGTTGGAGCCTTTGGGGATGTCATACCCTCCAACTTTGACATTGGCGTTGGCCCTGTGTGGAAGCATGAGTGGGGTTGGTGGGTGGAGCCTCATCGCCTCCTTCGCCACGCATTGTAGGTATGGCAGGCTTAAGAAGTCTGCTTCAGTCATCACTCTTTCAAGCCCAATCACTCTGTCCAGCTCCTCTTGGGCCTTCTGCTGGACTCTCGGGTTTCTTATTAACTCCGCCATGGCCCATTCTACAGAAATTGCAGAGGTATCCGTCCCTGCCGTGATCATGTCCTGCGAAATTAAGAAAAATTGTTGTTGACACTTTTGAAAGTGGGTGTTTAGAAGGAATAGATAAAATTGAAAGAGTGTTCGAAAGTGGTGTACCCAGAGGAGGCCAATGATGGTGTCTTCACCGAGGTCATATTTGTCTTGCAACGTGAGCAGGGCATCGACAAAATGTTGCTTGGCCCCACCGGATTTCTTGCGTGCTTCGGTGTGCTCTTCCATGATGGCTCTGGTGAGTCTGTCGCGGCGTGCTCCGTGCTTGGCGAAAGCCTCTTCTTCCAGAGGGAACATCCAGCGCAGCCATGGGATGTGCTCTGCCATGGCCAGAGATGCTCCTAGCTTTAACCCATTCTCCACAACGCCCTTGAATTCCACTCCTTGTTCCTCTAATACACCTTCTGAGTTCACAAATCTTTTCCCGAATGCCAATCTCGTGATGTTGTTGAATGCCACTTCCCCCAAGAACTTCCTCACCAATATTCCCTTCCCCAAATTCTCTGCATAACAAAAACCATTCATTTTACTTTCTACCAAAAGGTATCACAGTTATTCGCACTGTTTGGGTGGGAAAAATTAGGGTTCCTTCCAACACACACAATAATCAACTCTCATATTGCAACCACCCTACCAAACCATTAATTATTAGGTTTTGATCCTTATAAAACTTAATTATGTATTTCTTTTTTAGTTTTTTCAAAATTATAAAATTTTAATCTATTATTAATGTGTTGACATATTAAAAAAGTGGTTCAAAACTAAAGCATGACATGACACAACTTGAAAGTGGCTGAATTTGTTGAACTAACGCTGTCCGTAGATACATGTGGACCTAAATTGTTAAGGAAGGCACCTTTTTTCTTTGCACACGAAATAGGTTCACCTCACCAACCGCATGTAATCGTAACCATAATTCATTGCATCGCATTTACGCCTTCACCTAATTAGTTGATTGATTGTTACTAATATCCTAACAGACACATATAATCACAATACCAATCACTCATTGTGTCTAAAAGTTATATATTTGTAGTTTAAGATGAAAGGAAACTATGTTTATTATGAAAGTCATTTACTAAGCATTTAGAGGGTTGTGTTTTTTTTTTTTCCCGTTTGCCATTATAGTCTATTTCCTTTTCTTTCGCCTCACCCAAAAGATTGTCTTGTATTTATGATTGAAAATAGTTCATTTGGGGTATTATCTAGTTGCTCAATGTCAATAAATAAATAAATATGAATCAATGGAAAAACGAAAACCACACGAGTCAAAGCCCAAATCTCGTGATTTAGTTGAGAAAATAGTTGTTCATCTATATTTGACTTATGAGTCATAATGATGTGGACATGTGAATCACACTAAAAGACCATCTGAATTAGAATTGTAATGTGTAATATTTACTTGTTATCCTATATATTTATGTTGTTGATTTAAAATAACTTAAACCTATATTTGTATCAAACATTATTTTAATAATCGTTACTTTTAATGAAGAAGTATAAATATAACGTAAAAATATCAATCTGTAAATGTGTTTCCAGCCAATTTTTCTTTCTAATTTATCTTTTAATAATTTTATGCAAGGTTGTGTTTCCACTAGAACAAGAAAACTAGCTTTGAATTTTTTTTGGTAATAAGTTACTCATTTAGTAAAGACAGAACGAAACTAACTACCGAACATGACAGAAAAACTAGAATGTAGACAACTCCGAAGAAGTTAATAACTCGCGAGCGTTAAGAAAAGGACAACAAATAAAAAATAAAAAAAAAGTATTCACATTGCCAACAACAGACAGTAAAGTGGATTTTCTTGCGTCAATTGAATTAATTTGTGAAATTTATTAAACAGGTAAACGAAATTGCACCTTTTTAAAAACAAAATTGACCTCTCGCGAGTTCATAGAGGTAATCAGAGTCAAACTCACTAACATCAGAACAACCCTACAAGGTTGTTGTTGGAAAACTGTGTAAGAGATCATGTGTATGATTTCATGAAGTTCTTTTGTTCTCTTGTTTTTTTTATTATTTCATTAAGTTTATCATTCAACCAACATTGCGAAAGCAGAAGAAGATTGTAACATTTGAGAAGGAGAAACGTACCAGTAGTGGTGCAGTGGTGGAAAATGGACTCAACCATGGCAGTGACCTCGTCTTCTCTAATGGGCCTGAGGGCCTCGAGACGTTTGGGGGAGAAGAGCTCTAGCGTGCAGACCTTCCTCACTTTCACATAGTGAGGTCCATAATCGGCCCAAATGAGATCCTTGCCGTCGCGGCTGAACTTCGCCGCCGAGCGGCTGCGATGGCGGTCAGCGAGGTGCTGGTCCTGCTCCTTCAGCACCTCCTTGGCCAGCTCGGAGTTCGAAACGATGACGTTCAGCGTGGAACCGAACCACACCGATATGATGGGCCCGTAGGACTGTGCCCACTCCGCAAAGCACCGGAACCGGACCGGCTTTATGTCGTAGAGGTTACCGACTACCGGCCAGGGCCGTGGACCCGGAGGCAGTTTGAACCTTAGCCTCTGGTACAGCGTGTAACCTACCCAGACGGTGATCAGTGATAAGGGTATAATCAGAAGAAGACCCATTTTGCAGAACAAAAGATGAAAAAGAAGAAAACGAAAATATTGTTTAATTGTGGAGCCTGTGCGGTTCCTGAAAGAGTAGAAGAAAGGTTGATCTTGATTTATATTCCATAACATAGACAGGGAGTTGGTGAAAATTGGATGTATGTGTAATGAAACGTTTCGTTTAATACATGCTAACACTAAGCATGCATAATGTTTTCAACTTTTTGTGTTTAATTTGAATTTATTTATTTATTTATTTATGTGAGCTATATAGTTACCGAAAATTATCACACCCACTATGCAAAGCTGTAAAGATATAGCTTTCTCAAAATTAGAATTAATTGGATGTGTCTAATAATGAGGTGGCCAGAACATGTCAATTCGTTTTGACTTTTGAAAAAAAAAAAAATATATATATATATATATATATATTATTTTTATTTTTTGGTTTATCTTAGGTAATGAAAGTTGGTATTTGGTGAAGCAATGTTGTGTAGAAGTTGTGGTGAGAAGATAATAGAAATAATTGAATGGGTTGATGTGAGGATGAGGATGTAGTGACGGTTGCAGTGAAGGTTTTGGGGATGTTGGGGTTGGTGAGGTGAGTGGCTTTTTTGTGATTTAAAATTGCAGGTATCTGAGTTGAAGCCTGAAAATGTTTGTTTATAGGTTAAAATAAAGAATGGTTTAATTTATGAAAAATTGTGCAGCATTAGATTGGAGTGTGCAGGTCTTGGGATTTGGATTGTGGAAGAATCAAAGGTTGGTGATGATGTAGACCCCTCCCTGCTGTGCAGTCCACAGAGAAGTGAGAAGTGGAAATTTTCAATTTGGAGTGGAATTGGTGGTTATATTTGAGTTTGAAGTTGGTGTAACCTCATATGTCATCTTTTTATCACATCATCATCAACATATATATTATAAAGCATGCCAATTTAGTTTTATAATTTTTTAAAGTTTAAAAAATAATATAATATGTAAATAACACGGATAACTTTTGATATTTCATGAAAGTATATCATCAATATCTCTGTTTTTTAAACATGTATTTAAAGGAGGTAGTGTAATGTACAAAAAGGTTAATGTTGTGTTGTTTAACAATTAAGAAAGGTTAACCTACTTTGTTACAAATACACTCATTCTTTTTTAAGGGGTTGGGTTGTACAAAAGATACACCTCTCCAGAAAAATACTATTAATTTATTCATACTCATACATCGATGTATCTAAGGATATACAAAGTACTGCATGAAAATTAAATAGCAAGACTGCAACAATGCTCAGAGGAAGTCACGTTTCTCTATGATGGTTATGAGGTTATGAAAATAACCTATGCAGCAAAGGTGGTTTGTACAAACTTAATTTGAAGTTAATTTCAATTTGAAGGTGGTCAATAATGTAACCTATGGTGGTTTATACATTTCTCTAAATTTGATTATATAAATTACTGTTTTATCGTAATATAATATTTTATTAAAAAAATAAATGTAAAGTAAATATTTTTAATGAGCAGTATCAAAATATATCCATATATAAATTATTTTGAATAAAATTGAAGCTTCATATACATATTATATTGGTTTTTTTTATATATAAAACATACATTTATGTACCTAAAAAGAAAAATCTAAATAGGTTATGTTAGAAATTATTGTCTTTACATGAAAATTTTATTAAAAAAAAGAAAAAAGAAAAGAAAAAGCATGGGAACAAATCAAATTCATGATATAATTACATTATACACTTAGGCAAAAATACATATCATGAAAAGAAACTAAGTATATATATCGATGAAAAATAGTAAATCAATGTAATTTCTAACAATTCTGATTAGTAATCAAATTCATCATGATATCACGAGATTTATCATTAGTTAAATCTCTCTTATATTCTAAAAAATCTTTAAAACTCATTATTATTTTTTAGAAGTCCTTAGTTTGGTAGCTTTAGTATTAACTTTCTTTAATCTACTCTTACTAAGTTTTCTTGTAGTTTGAACGGACTTATCATCCTTGTCAGTATTAGAATCATCCCTTTCATCAAATATGTTAGTCCATTTAGAAGTTAATTTCAATTCTTTTGCAAAACGAGACTTCTTAGAGGTCAAAGAATTAGAAACAATCTCAAAATTACTATGAAGTGAATCGAGATGTTGTAAACCCTGCAAATTATTGATAATATGAGTGGCATCTTCCAAAGAAAGCATATCAGCCAAGGAATCAGAATCCATTGGCACACTACCACCAGCAAAAATATATAAATTTTTAATAATAGAATATCCATACACAACACAAAAGTTATCATGATTTGGCTTAGGCTGTGACTGAGCAACAAACAATGCCACAAGAGTTGTAATAGGCTCCACCACAGACTCAATCATAAGCTCCACCACAACTGTTGGTCTCAAGTGAGTATTCACCAAAGTCCCTCATTAAGTGATATGAAGAAGATAATAACAAAAAAATACTATAAAAATAAAAAGTTATTTTTGGAATTGTCATCAAAAAGTCTCTTAGGTAGTTATGTATCATTAAAGATATGAAGAAGATAATAACAAAAAAATACTATAAAAATAAAGAATTGTTTTTGGAATTGTCATCAAAATGTCTCTTAGGTAGTTGTGTATCATTAAAGGGTTTACAGTTTTGTCCACCAAAAATTGTATAAAGACTAGCAATTTTTTTCCTGAAAAATTGCATAGTTTTGTCCATAAAAAATTGTATGAAAGTTTGTAATTTTTTTTTTCGAAAAATTTCACTTTAAGTGATAATAATTTATATTGAGTATTTGTGGATGTAGGCTTTGAGGTGCCTAATATATTTTTTCTCTTATTTGTGTGTGTGTGAGTGATTGCCAACGATAAATTTGTTGTATTTTTGCTCCAACTCTTTGTTCCTCGCCAGAAATAACATTGACATCTTGTTGTAACCTATAAAAAAAATCATAGTTATCAATATTTTTGACAAAAAAATACATAAGATTTAGAAACAACAATGGAATGGTTTTTTTATTTTTTTGAAAACTCATGTTAGGAATATATACTATAACATCTTACGTAATAATGATGGGATGATTGAGTGTGAATTTTATTATATTTTTCTTTGTTTTTAAAATAAAAAATCATACATTTCTTGATCTTGTTCTCATCGAGTACATGTTTTTTTCTTATTCTTATTTTCATTGAATAACAAATATACGAATTTGGATTCTTTACTAGTTTTTTGTGTGTTGTTTCTCTAATGTACTTTCATAATACACTGATTACCACTAATTTCAACATTTTAAAATATATTAAAAAGATATTTAAAATACCAGTACAGTATATTTTTAATGCCCAGCAAAGGACGACACCAAAAAAATCAGTAGAGAATGTGGACTCCAAATATACTTGTACTTGTTACATCAATTGTCGTAAACATTACATAAATAATTTTTTTATTAAAATTTAAATTCATAATAAACAAATCAAGAATTTAATGTAAAAAAGGAAAAAAATTGTTTTCTTCAATGTCAAGTTTTGAGGAAAACATTTATAATTGTACAAATCTTAAAATAGAATATCAAATAACAATGGCATAAATGTTATGTATAATTAAAATTTCATAACAACTATAACATCTTTTTATTTTCATAAATGTTGAGACGGAAAGTATCTCAAGAATTTGAGTGAACTTAGTAGATGTTCAATAAGTTAAACCATTAAGAGGAAAATGAAAAATTATGTATGCTTTTCGATTAAACTAAGAACAAAAAAAAAGTTGTTTAGTTACTTGATAAATTAAACACTTATCTTATTAACACTCAAAATTTAGCTTCAAACATTCTCTTAAGTAATAAAAAATAAACATCACATACAAATATAAAACAATAGAAGAATTAGTCAAATGTATACCTTAAAAACTCTTCATATGAAATATCTCATTTGAACAAAACTAAAAAAAAAAATGTGTACTTGTGTTGGGAGAAAAAATACCTTAGAAATCAAATGTATCTTATGGATATTTGATGAGTCAAACGAATAAGAGAAAAAAAAGTATGTAGCAAATAAATAATTATTCAAATAAAAGAAAACAAAAACATTTTTTTAGGTGACTTGATAAATAAAGGCTCATATCCAATTCAAAATATATCTAGTATTATCTATACTTATATTGATTTTCATTAAAACTGAAATTCTATATGAAAATCAAATCAATAACCAAAGAGAAAGTTTATTTACTATCTGTAGATAAGACGTCGGAGAATAATCTATAAAACATACAAATGAGGAAACACAAACAAATCTTCAATTTCTTTGAGAAAAAATTAAAAACAAAAACAAAATAATTGAGTTATATTTGAAAAAAGAAGGAGGGATGTGGTTGCTTTGAAAACGAACAAATGGTGTGCTTCGTGACGAACATTTATGCTCCCACTTTCTTCTCTCCTACATTCAAAATCACATTGCCACTTTTTTTGTTCAAGTTATAAAATAATTGATCATGATCCATCTAATTGTAGACAGTTACACTCCAATGTAATTTCTAATGGGGAGAAAATAGTGAGTGTAAAAATACAACTTTATCATCTTAAGTTAGTTGGTGTCCATGATGAGAATAAGGGATCTATAAGTTATGTTTTAAAGCTTGTGGAGGCTATTGTTCAACCTGTTGTGAGCCTGTTTTAGAGCCTATTATGGAGCTTGTTGTAGAGTCCGTGGTAGAGCCTACAACGAAGTCAGTGGTGGAGCTTGTTGGGGAGCATGTGGAGGAGGATATTATGGTGCACTCTCTTGTGGTAGCTTTTGTTGCTCAGGTCACAACTTAAGCCAAATAATGATCATGTTTGTGTTGTGATTGAATATTCTATTGTTAAGAATCTAGTTGTTTCTACTTATGGTGTTGTTCAAGTGGATTTTGATTCATTGACTGGTATGCCTTCTTTGGAGGATGTCACTCCTATTGTCAATAGTTTGTAGGGTTTAGAACATCTTGATTCACCTTGTCGTAGTTTTGAGGAAGTTTCTATTCTTTGACCTATAAGGATGCTCGTTTTGTAGAAAATTTGAAATAGGCTTCTAAATAGGATAATATATTTCATGAGATGGATGATTCTAATACCAAAGATGATGATAAGCCAATTCAAACTATAAGAAAACCGAGTAGGGTTAGGTCAAAGAAGGTTAATACTAAATCTACCAAAGTAATGACTTCAAAAGGCAATAATGAGTTTTAAATGTTTTTTGGAATGTGAGAGAGTTAGCTAAGGATAAATCTTGACATATGTTGAGTTGTTAGGTGTTGCATGGGTTTACTATTTTCCATCTATGTATTTACTTAGTTTGTTTCATAATAGGTAATTTTTCCTATATATACATTGTAATTTTATCATAATTTTGTTGTGGTTCCCATATTTTTTTTGTTCCTTTTCTTTTTTTCACTTTTTTATTAACATTTTCATGTAATGACACTGACACCTAACATGAGCTAGCCTATTTAAAGAAATAACTATCTTAAACTATCCACTAGCCTCAAATGTTTTATTGCTTCTACTATAACATTTATTGCATATAAATGCTCTTTTCAATTTAGTTCCAACCTCCTTCTTGATTGTCCTTCTCTTGATGTCTTCTTACATCTATCAAATTCCCCAAAATCTCTTTTATCTTCATTTTGTTTCTTTTCTATGTATGACACATTTCTTAGTTAGTTTTAACATGCTGATATGTTTATTCGATTCACAATTCAATGCCTTCAACAATATATATTTTTTATTGTATATTTTTAATTTCAATTAACTAATTTATCTAAATTTTCAGAGTTATTTTAAAATGGATAGTAAGTTTTATGAATTTTTTTTAATATATCAAATAATATATAATATTTATAACATACAAATATTAAAATTATTTACATATAATAACATAAAAATATTTAAATTTATTTTACCATCAATGTTTTATCAAATACTTTTTCAGTGAGAAAGTCAAAATATTTTTAATGTAATTAATATATCTCATTTACTTATAAACACTACAAAAATAATTGTTTTTAGTGGGGATTTGACGTTTCTGGGGTTTTAACCCCCACTAATGGTTTTACCAGGGGTTTGAAATTCTTCCAAAAGAGCAAGCGTGACTAACGGATTACCGGGGGTTTTAAGCAACCCTTGGAAGTAGCGCAATTTACCGGGTGTTTCGAAAACCCCCATTAATGCTTAGGGTTCTGAAAACCCTCATTAATGATTGGGGTTCTGAAAACCCCCAATAATGCTTAGGGTTCTTAAAACCCCCAGTAATGCATGTGGTTCTAAAAACCCCTAGTAATGCATGAGGTTCCGAAAATCCTTGGTAATGTTTGGGGTTCCAAAAACCCTCGTTAATGCTTGGGGGTTCCAAAAACCCCCGTTAATTCCTCGAAAACCCTGTTAATACCAAAAAGTTATTAGTGCTCATAATGCTAAAGTTGTACTTTCCTGATAATTGATTTGTTTAGTTAATTATTTGAGTATGAAAAGAACTTTATTCTATGGAATTTCCTATTTGTTGCTTAACATTTTGGTATCAATCAATACAAATAAGCAAAAACTTCAAGGTCACTTCAAAATAAGCAATCAATACAAATATTCATTCAAATGGTACCAATACAAATATTCATTCAAATAGTACCAATAGTGGACTAGCAGTCATAATGCTCTTAATATAATAAGTGATGGAGAGGTAGCATTTGAATGATAGTGACATAATAAGCAGTGCACTATCTACCTACAATAAACCAAAATGTAAAAGGAAATTAGAGTTGTTCCCCATTAACATAATTAACCAAAAGTTTTCTAGAAGCATCTTTGTTGAAAAATTCCAAAAGTAAACGAAAAATATCATCTAATGCGGTGTTGGATGTTGATCATTTGTTTCTTCGTTAGGAACACTTCCTTGATCAGATACCTAACATATCAAAAATAATGATAAACACAAAATTCATCAAAATAGAGAAAATAACTCTTATTTTCTACTTTTGAAGAAAAAAAATGAAGCATTTTTGACAATCTTGGTTTACATAACATATTACTTTAAATATATTCAAACGTCAAATTTGATAAAAGTAATGCATCACGATCAAAACTAAAAAATTAACCTGATTTTGTAACTGAGCATTAGAAGGATAACTTGAAGATGTTTCATTATATGAATTACCCTTGGAGCCAAACACTTTAGATGGGCAAGGACCCAAACCCAAACCCCTAACACGTCCATAGTGTTCTTGGCTTCCGAAAGCAAAAGCTAAGGAATCAGTACTTGATATTTCTTTTGATACAGATGATGATGATGTTGATCCATATACTTGAATTTTTTCATACAAAGAACATAAGAAGAAACTAATTAAAATAACACAAAGTATGATTGACAATTATAGACTTTATTAGAATTGAACTTACATTGATTTCCCTTGCTTCATCACTCACAAAGGCTCCATTAGCATGTTTATGTGTTGTTATCCATACCTCTCCTCTACTAGCCTTGTGGCCACACTCTTTTTCCTATAAAATTAAAGAAAAAATATGACACATATATCCAAAAATTGAAACAAAAAGTTCACATCAAGATATGTAGTATTGTCACCATTTCATCTCTTTTTCTTGCAATGCTCTTAGATCCACATGTGTGAGCACTATAGAGTGTAATTTATTGTTATTGATATGAATTCATAAGTGATAACTACTTTAGTTTGGCTTTTCATCACAACAAATTGTTAAATAAGAGTATATATTAATCATATTAACACTACAAAAGTAAGATTAATTAAAGTTATCTTTAAAATACCTTATGATACAAAGTAAAGCAAGGAGAAACCTTTGTGTATTTATACAAGGTAAAGCAACAAAAAAATCTTATAGAAAAAGAAAAAAAAAAACTAATAAACTATGCTAATAGAAAAGAACTTTTTAGTAACATCATTTGACAAAACATGATTTTGACAATTATATTCTGCCAAGAAAATTAAAAACAATGTAAGCAATGCATTTTTAAATGGAGAACTTGTGAGTTAAGAAACTCATGAAAGCCACTTGAAAATTAATCCATTTCCTTTTCTTTCTGTTATAGTTTTTGTTGGGAATAGTCCAAGTGTGAGTCAAAGTCCCACATTGGATAGAAAAGACAAAGTTAAACATTATATAAGAATAAAGACCCATAACAACATTGCCTTAAGGTTTTGGGATTAAAGTAGTGTCAAAGGCCTTATATGTGTAAGACTAATGTTATATAACCATATGGAACCATAAGCTCTCAATAAACATGACTATAATCATAACTCATATGACTATAGTATATCATATATGAAAAAAAATAATATATATATAAGCCCATCAGTTTTTTTCTTCTCTATCTTTCCACTTATATAGTAAAACATTATATTTAACGTTGTACAACAAATTATGACAACTTGAACATATTTAAGTTACTATATTTTGAAGAGACATTTCAAACTTAAGCCCACCAACATAGGTTTTTCTTGAGGAATAAAAAAGGATATTTGATTTTAATGCTTTCATTCACCATTAATTTGAAGCCTGAATTCATGTGCAACTGTTATAATAAAAAAGGATATCCGAATTGAAGCCTATCATTCATTCATCAAACTCTTAAAATTGAAAGTGGCTAAAAAGGAAAAATAACCAAATGAGGATAAGCTTGGATTTTGATTTTTAGGTCGCTCTTGATTTGTTTTAAGATGTGTTTTTATTCCCTTTGTTTGATCTTAGAGTTTTCTTAATCTGTTTGCACGTAAATTGTCTTCTATGTTCTGTTAAATGGGATGGTTGATCATCTGATAGATAAACTATAACAGACATAATGATTACTGATTATGTTAATAACATGGCTATGAAATTTATATGCTTTAATTTCATTATTGCTTTTATTATATTATACAATGGTGGTTTGCCACATTCAGAAGGTGAAAGTAGGAATTGATCAAGCGATTCAGGACAGAGAATTCAAATAGGTATCTAATTAAAGTAATAAGGGTTGTTTAGATCAGAGGATGGAGGAGGATGAAAAATATAGTCTTCCATCATTGGGGGAGAGGCAAAATTGCAAGGAAGGAATTTTAGCCCTTTACATATTTTGAACCGAACAAGGGGTGAAATTCCTGATATAACAAATGTTTCTAAACTGAGTGATATTACTAGGTTTTGTCATGGCAGAAATTTGGTCATACTTGATTTTGTGGGACATGGAATCTTTTTGAGTTTTAGTTGCTTCTAGTTTGAATCCATATGCATTTATTGGGCATAGATCACTGGTAGAAACCATTATATGACCAAAATTGCTCCAATCTGCAACTTTTTTTGAAAGTGAAATGATTGTCTCTTTTTATGTTCTTGTCTCAAAGTGTTGTGGTGTACTTTTGTTTTGTTTCTATAAATGACTACCCATGCAATCAAACTTTGATCCATGCGGAAACCAAAAAACTTTTCGTCCAAAAAAGAGTGCCCCATCGGGAAGTAAAGTTGGTATTTTTATATGTCGATTGGTTAATGGATTCTTCTGCATTTTGTTTATGGTTTATGTTCAACCAATTGAACCTTCTATGCATTTTGGTTATAAAATGTAGGGTGCTCAACTTCAAAAACACATTGATGCCACATTGGGTAGTGGAAACTTGAGGGAAGCAGTTAAACTGCCTCCTGGTGAAGATATCAACGAGTGGCTAGCTGTAAACAGTAAGAATCTTTAATATTTGGCTCTAGTTTCTAACTATAAATTGATGGTACTTGGTGTTTTATTTATGCATCATTGGTCATATTTCATGGGAAAGTTGAGAAATTTTGCACATTGTTATTTATATTTTGTTTCTATGTGCAGTTGTTGACTTCTTTAATCAAGTGAATATCTTGTTTGGTACACTTACTGAATTTTGCACAACAAATAACTTCCCTACAATGTATGCAGGACCAAAGTATTGTTCATCCTTCAACCAACTCTTTTTAATTTACTTAATAACATTGTTGCGGCTAGATTAGACAAGCTACTATGTTTATCTTTACCACCAGGTTATGAATACCATTAGCTAGAAACTCATCACAAGTTTTTTCTTGATCTGTTTGTGTTTCCTTTACATATAATATTCAATTTTACTAGTAACTAAGAGAACATATTCGAGAATGAGGGTTGTTTTCTATGATGAATAGGATATGATGAACATGAATCTTAGCAAGAACCAAGTGAGGATTAACTTCCAAGTTCTCTAGAAGAGCATCATTGCATGTTGAAAAATGAATGTAAACACTCAATTAACCAAGTCCACTACATTATTTGTCTACAAATATTGGTATAGTTGGATATCAATATTTGTGGTATATATTCAATGCAAAACAAAGACTGAAACTGAAAATAGGAACAAGTGGTCTTTGAGACGCCATGATCATTGTTCTTTACTCCCTGATATTCCTTATCTTCCTACTAACTCCCCTCTTTTCCCTTACTGACACAATTTGATACATCAATCATTCAGTTTTTCTTGATAACTCTCATGAAATCTTTTACATAAGTAAATACCTTCTTGAGAGACCTAGAACTCCTTCCTGATGTATACCTTAGTAATAGATAAGATATTTGCCAAAGCCATCACCACATTCTCATCCTCATGAAAAGTAAGAAACTCTTCTCGCAATCTTTTTTTAAGAAACTCCTTGGAGTTCATGTTTGCCAGGTCCTCTCACCTAATTAGGATTTTCAGTTGGACCTCCAAATACTATTTTTTTATCTATACTTCCCCTGTTTTTTATCCTGGTTTTTTACATTCCATAAACTGATTTCTGGAGTTCTAAAAGGCATTCAATCTTCCTTCTAATACCTTTCTAGTTTCACCTTAAAAAATCTTCTCATAATCCTTTGAATGTTACCACAACAGAGTGGCCCCTAAGCAGGTGGTGACAAATTTTCCTATGGCTTACATTTTCATTATTTTCTTCGTTGATAATCTTCGCATTGTTATGTGTGAAATCCTTACAAAAATTCCTCCACTTACTCTCATCCATCAAAATCTCAAACAAATCCTTCACCCTACAATTAATTATAACGAAATATGCAAATAGTAGAAAAAGAAAGTACTGAAAGAGCAACAAACCTGATATGAAAAGAGGATCACGAAAAGAGAGTAGCAATGGCACGATTACTTGACAGTGGCAAAATCGAACGTACTTCGATTGCAATGGCTATGGCACGGTTATTTGGCGGTGGCAAAATCACACGCAATGACAAAATCGAAAAGAGAAACGAAATTAGGGCAAAATCGAAAGCAAAAAATTGAGCGCAGTAGCAAATGAAATGAAAACGAAACCGAGATTGAAATGTTGGAAGACGAAATCGGGAGATTGGAAAAGAAAAATCGAAAGACGAAATAGGGAGATGAAGTATGAAAACGAAATTGGAAGCAAGGGAGAGCAATCTTCATTACCTCAAACTTCACTCGGTGAGAAAGAACTGTGAATCAGTGAGACAGTGAGAAAGAACAGTGGAGAAGGATGTGCAGCGGTGGTGGTGGAGGACGGTTCCTGAGACTTTTAAACAATCTTCTCCGCCGAAGAACACGACCACGCGAGAAAGACAACTCTTGTAATAGTGTTTCTAAAACATTAAAACTTACAAAAGAAAAACAAAATGAAAAAATCAATTGAAATTTAAATATTACGGGAGTTCTTTAAAAAAACCTTCGGTACTTAACTGAGTTTTTTAAATCTCCGGTATATGGTATTTTATTGGAGGTTATTATAACCCCAATTAATTAACCCCTTCTAAAATTAAATATTTTTGTAGTTAAAGAATCCAAATCAAATTTAATTTATTGAGGAGTAATTTAAAAAAAAATTAAATAAATTATTATATACTGTTTACTGTTTATTATAAATTATTTAAAGCTTTATTTTACAAAGATAAGTTTTAGAAAACAGTATATTTAATATTATATATATATATATATATATATATTAAAAATAAAATAAAATAATAAATATTTTATAAATTAAAAAAATTACATTGATATTTATTCTACTGATAGAAAAATCCATTAATTTAAAATGAGATATTTATCTTCTATTATTATTGTATTTTTAATTTATATTAATTATTTTATATAACTTGTAATATTTTGAAATAGATAAATAAATTTTATAAAACTAGGAACTGAAATTGAAATTTAATTTATCAAATAAAATGTTTTTGTGTCCAGATTATATTTAATTATTTATAAAAAGTTTAAATCAAATTAAACTTTTCAAAATTAGTATCTAAAAATAATTTTCGAGAAATAATTATATATTTTTTATGTTCATTACAAATTACGGGATATTTTATTTTATAAAAATAAATTTTAACCAACGTCATATTTAATAAATATATTGCAATTTTATATGATAAATATATTTCAATCATATGTTAAAAATAAAATTACATAATAAATATATTATAATTTTTTTATAGAAATTAGAAAAATATACACTTAACTAAATAGTGAATATTTTACTTTTTTAATCACATTTATATTTCTATATATTACATATTGTTATTATTGAATTTATTTTAAAAATTGAATTATTTATTATAAATAAATGTTGGATTATACATTATAAATAATACATGATAATTTCCACATAAAACTATTTGTTTATTCAATTTATTTCAAATTTAAACAGTATATTATATTAAAATATTATATTATTCATTAATTTAATGATTATTACTATTATTCTAATTCAAAATATAATATATACAATTAATTAATTTTATAAAATTTATTTTGATTATTAAACATTTAATATAATTATAGAAAAAATGGTCATACATTTTACAGCTACACACTAGTTCCAATTACGTGTTGTCAACCCCAAAAGGCGATTGAGATGTATAAACATTTCTAAAAGAGACTTCTCGATCTTCCATAGAAGACATGCATGAAGATTGCATGGGGTATAAAGTTACTATAAGAAAATATATAGTATTATTAACTAATTTATATTGATGGAATAAAATTTGTTGAAAAATACCATTTTATCTACAAAATTTTATTAACAAGTAAGTTGTTAGAGGTAATTTTAATATTATAAACTTATATTTATCAATAGGTTGACATTACAAACTAATAATTTTATTAGTAATACCTACATTACAAGGTATAACTCGAAAGAATTTTATTATTAAATAATTTTATTATTAACGATTATTTCTCTTTCAGAATTATAAGTTATAATATACGAATATGAGATGTATTGGATATAATAGTATCTGATATGTTAATATTTTAATTTTAAAAATATTAAAATATGTGATATATATATATATATATATATATTAAAAATATAAAAAAATCTTAAAAATATGATAATTATATAATTGTTTTGTGTGAATTCAAATTAAAATAATATCTATTAAACTCTGTCACAATAAAAAATAATAAGTTATTATCATCATAAGAATAGGTTAAAATATTTTTTTTGTTCCAATTTTTGTCAAATTTTGTCAAATAAGTTCTAATTTTGTTTTTATGTTCAAATAGGTCCTAATTTTTCTCAATTTTGTTCAATTAGGTCCTTTTTTGCTAACACCGTTTAAATCATTAATGACCATGAACAGTGACTTCCACGTGTCACTTCGTGGGTTTTTTTTTTAATTTTTTATTTTTTTTGAATTTTTTTAAAAAATTTTAAAATTTTTTAAATGTCCATGTTAACTCAGCAACGTGCCACATGTCAAAGTTAATGTTCTATATTTAATTTGGTCCATATATTTGTTATTTTTGTTCAATTTAGTCCTAATTTTTGTTAACATGAACTAATTTGGTTCCTCCCCAAATTGAAACCAAATTTAATTTTTATATTAAAATTCACATTTTTTATTAAATATTTTTATATAATATATTAAAATTCAAATCATTATAACTTTGATATAAAAATTAAATTTGGTCACATCTTCTATAGGAACAAAATTGAGACTGAATTGAACAAAAATAACAAATATAAGACCAAATTGAATATAGAACATTGATTTTGATACGTAACATGCTACTAGGTTAACACGTGGACAATTAAAAAAAATTCAAAAAAAATCACGAAATGACATGTGGCCGTCACTGTTCATGGTCATTAATGATTTAAACGGAGTTAGCAAAAAAGGACCCAGTTGAACAAAATTGACAAAAATTGGAACCTATTTGAACACAAAACCAAAATTAGAACTTATTTGACAAAACTTGACGAAAATTGGGACCAAAAAGGTATTTTAACCATAAGAATACTATTGTTTTATATATTATATATTTCATCGGTACAATATCTTAAAGTATTAGATACAAATACATGTCTGGACATGGATATGTTACCCACTTCGAAATATCATTGCATCATAGAGTATAAGTCAAAATAATTTGTTGAAAAAATCATCAAAAATGTTGAATAATATTATTGTTATTTATCGATGAATTTAGAGTCATAGATACTCTTTAGATTATCAATAAAAGTTTCAAATATGAATTAATAGAAACACTCAAACGTAATAAAATACATGCAATTATAAATATCAAGAATATTGGTAAGTGATTGGAAGTCAATACACTAGTTTTTCGGATGTTGAGTTTGTTGATTTCTTGTATATGAAAGGGTCAGGAGATCATTTGTTTGTGTGATATTCTTTATGCTATTAATGATTTAGTATGATGTGTGAGATGTTGAAAAAATGAATGGTTTATATAGATTAATGTTAAAATTTTTTAAGTATGATTTAAATGCTAGCTTATCTTTTTATTTGTTACATTATGATTTATCCACCAATAGTAATTGTATAGTGATTGTATGTTATATTAGTAGAGAATAATGCAAGTCGAAGAAATAAAAAGAATAGGAAGCAATGAAACTACTAATGATTTATTAATGATTTGTTAAAGAATAGTTGTTGCATAAATATTTATTTTTTAAATTATATAAATACTTCCATTATTAAAGATTTTGTACATTCAAAATAATTCTTTTTGAATTATGGAATACCATAAATATATTTTATATGCTTACATATTTCTTTCTTTAAACTTAATACTAATTATGTAACAACTCCAAAACCATTGCTATAGTGGGAAGATTTGTTGTCGATGTTGGTAACAATGTTTGCTTAGTTACAAAAGCAAAAGTCGGTAAATTAATTTTATCAATAAATAAAATGTTTTTATTAAAAACGTTAATCGGTATTGTGATTTATACCCATAATTTAAATGTATATCATTATAGTTTTTTTTTACTTTCAACTAGAATTAAGAATTTCATTTTAAAGGCTTTTGCATAAATTATTAATGTAAAAATATACTTTAAATTTTTAAAAAAATACTGAAATTAGTCTAAATTGTTAATCTAAGTTAAGTAATTTATATATTGGTTGGTTGGTGGCATGTAGTGCTAGCTTTTATAAAGTTTGACCCAAGAGGAGAGGGACCCACACGTGGATGGGTTGGTGAGACAATGAAATGTCTGAACAGAACCATATACATAGAAGATAAAAATAAGCAGAAATAATTGAAAATTAATAATAAAAAATGAAAATAAAACAGAGATAATAAAAATATTAATAAGATCCATTTATTTTTTACTTTTTGTATAAAAAAAATTAAATTTGGTATTTCTTTCTATTTTCAACTTTTTTTCTTAAACCAAACGAACCATTAATAAAGCACTATTGAAAAAAAAATATATAAGAAAAATATTTTCAGTTAAATGAAAAGAAAATAAAGTAGTGATACGTTAAAACTCGTTACCTTCTACTATTTTTTTATCGTATTATTTATTGTATTTGTATTTGTATTTTTTTCTCCCATATATTTTCATTCTCGGTGTCAAATTTAATCTTGAACAAGATATTTTCCGTAAAAATAAGAGTGAGAGTAAAGGTAGAGAGGTGCTATTAGCATTTTCATACAAAATCCAATTCCAATCCAAAATATGGCGTTGTAGTTGTTGATATATGGTGGTTCTAGTTTAGAACTTGAATACGTGAGATAAGAATAAGAATAAGAGAAAGATTAATAGTTTAGTGATACTACAAAATTTATATATATATATATATATATATATAAATAAATAAATAAAAGTATATGGAATTAATACTTGAATCTTAACAAATTATATTATTTACCTTTTTAATTTTAATTTGTTCAATGTTTTGATTTGACATTATATGTTAATAATCACATCAAAATTTTACTAACATGATTTTAAGTAAATTTATATAGATTTTAATATTAATTTAAAAATATTTTCAAAATTATTTAATAAAAGTGTCAATTTTAAGTAAAAATAGAATTTTAGTAAAATTAGTAAGATAAGATTTATAAAAATAATAAATTTTGTCCCAATCTAAAATGAGACAATTTTACTCCGTTATTATAAAAATTAAGATTAGATTAAATAAAAGAAAACAAACGTAAAACAAATTCAAAAACTAAAACTAAAAAAAGTTAAAAAAAATAATAAAAAAATTCAAAAAAATCATAAGTGAACATGTGATATGACTTTAATTTCCATAATAAATTTTTAAGAAGTTAAGAGAAAAAAAGCTTGAAGACATACTTTTCAATAAAAACAATAATATGTTTAGTTTAAGATAGTAAAAAGGTTATGGTTGAAAAATAACATATCTATCAATAAACCAACAAAAATGATATTTAGAGCGTAGTGTATACTCTTACAAAAAGTACAATTGAAAAGTTGTCCAATAAGAGGAAATGGAGGATTAGGCGTTAGAGGTGAGTTATTCGATTTCAGGTTGGAAGGGGACTAGATACAATTAAAGAATTATATATAATATAAAATATTAATGGTAGTATACAGAATCGTGGGGACACATTTCAATATTTTTCATCTATATATGTTTTTGTTTACAAGTACTTATTCTTATAAAAACACTGATGAAACAACATCATAAACGCTTTCATCTCTCAACAATTGGTGCAATGAATTTTTAGAGAAAAACAAAATTTCCAAAAAAAATTATTTTGATATCTTGTGTTATAGTCTCTTTCTTCCCTATTTTTCTAAAATATGGTAAGCTCATTGAAAGGTTTTTAGCTTGGAGTTTCAATTAAATATCCTATTCTAATCTATTCTAATATGTTATTTTGGATCATTTCAATAATTATGGCAAGGTCATAGAGGACTGATGTTTCAAAAAATAATATATTTTTGTATTTTTTTAGGTTAAATAAAATTTATTTTATATTTTTATCTTTTAAGATAAAATAAATTTGATGTTAAACGAATGATTCTTTTATCATATGTGCATGACTTACTTTTGTGGTTTTGGGCGCAAACAAACCTGTTAAATAAAAAAATTATTTTTCTATATATTTAAAAATAATAAAATTTTAAGAAAATATAGTTAACTACACAAAATATCCTCTCTAATTTCTCGCATTTTATATTTAGATATAATTTTGTTAATATAAAATAATTTGAATAATTTTTTAAATTATTTATCTAAATTTATAATTTAAATAAAAAATTGAATAAAATTTTAAACTAGTTATTTAAATTAAAAATAAAAAATAAAAAAATAGTATTTAATTAAAATAAACATAAATAAATCAAAAATAATTAAAACTTTAATTTTTTAAAAATCTTATCATCTACATCAAAAAACTAAATAATAATAAAATTAATAAAAAAAACATATTTTGCATTCTATAAAAATACATAATGATTTAATACACATCAATGAAAATATATGATAGTGATTTGGGTAAAAAAAAAAAACAATTTAGATAGTATCATGTACAAACTAGAAGGGATGAATTTGGATAAAAGATTTTTCAAGGAAGCTAGAATAAGATTAAGATACGAGAGAGAGAAAATTTTCAACCTTTTTATTAGTAGAAAAAATGTAAAAGTAGTGAAGTAATTTGAATAGACAATTTCATGTTAAAGACTTACCAAAACTAAATAGACAGCACACAACTTCGCAATGAGCATGACCAACCTAGCTGAAAAAAAAACCACTGCATGTGTTTTCCTCTCATTGTCACACCTACCTACTTCTCAATCACAAACTTCATGAATCGTATGGAAATTTTAGTGACGATTAGATTTAGATAATATAAATAGAATATTAAGTTGGTGATTATGATCTAATTAGTTTAGTTTGACCAACAATGTTATTTACAAGACATATATTAAAACAATTTAGTGTATAAGTAATTATTAGTTTATTATTTTTATTATTTTTTATATTTATTTATTATTATTTTTTGCATATTTTATGTAACTTTAACTTTATAAAGAAAAATAATTATTGAACTATTTAGTAAGTGATTATTTTGTTTAATTAATATGTAATCAAAATTAAAAAAAAAAAACTAACATGACATGAAAAAAATTTAGAATCAAGTAACAATATGGTTGTAAGAATTTAAATTTAACATTAAATGAAAACTGAATTTAATTAAGACTTATTAAATCAACTCATTTAAATAAAAAAAAAATACTCTAACCACTAAAAAAGTTATTTTTTATCAATATTTTTTGGTTAAAATACTTTGTTGGTCCTCGTCGTTTTTGTACCAAAATCTCAATTGGTCTTCGTATTTTTATTAGTCTCAATTAGGTTCACATTTTTGTAAATTAGTATTAATTAGGTCCTTAGTATAGAACTAATACCGTTGAGTAGTGCCACGTGTCAGCTCTTCATTTTTTTGAATTTTTTGAATTTTTTTTAAATTTGTTTTTTAAATTTTTAAATTTTTTTTAAAAAATATTTATGCCACATGTCATGTTTGTAGTGTGACACATGTCAATCTAATATGGTGATAATTATTGTATGAATCTCAATTTGATCCTCATATTTGTTAATTTGATTTGATTTCAATCCCAAATTTTTTAAAATTTTTTTAATTTCATGTGCTCCAAATTTAAACAAATTTAATTTTTATATAAATGTAATGATGATACTTTTATTACAAGTGATATTTCTATTACATATTTTTAACAATATTTAATTTATTTAAATTTATATTTTACATTAAACTTTATTTAAATTTTATTTAAATTTTATTTTAAAACTATAAATATATAGATTAGTAAATTTATATTCGAAATATTTGTATAACATTCTATATCAACAATATTTTAGAGTTGGCTTAAAAATAACAATTTTATAAATTCAAATGTAAAATTTTAAAACAAATTTATAACAAATTAAAATAAATATATTTAAAATTTTAATATTAAATACAATTAATATTATTAAAATATTTAATAAAAATATCAATTTTAATAAAAATAATCATAACATTATATAAAAAAAATTTGGAGTGTTTGAAATTGAAAATTTATAAAAAAAATTGGAAATCAAATCAAATTAACAAATACGATGACCAAATTGAAATTCATACAATAATTTGACACGTATCACTATATTAGATTGACACGTGGCACACTACGAGGAGATTTTATATTGGTGTTATTGTAATGTATGTTAAATGAGGCTGCATCCTTACACTCTAATGAATAAATGAGATTCACAAAGTAAATTGATTTATGTGCTGAGAGTAGCAGGAAGTCCTAGTCTCTGGTAGGATAATGACCTTGTGTGTGGTAGGGTGAAACTTATTGGCAATGACTCTGCAGAGTAGTAGAGACCATCATAAATGCAAGCAACTAGTGAATCCGATCTGATTATATGTATCTGAATAATCGAGTTAGAGGGTCTTATATTGGCTACTATCACATGTTGTTTGTGCTCAATAACTTGCTCGCTCATAATATGCTTATTCATATGTTAAAATTATTATTTTTTCACTAGCTTACCCTTTCCATGTATGTGCTATGTTTTATTGTGGTGTTTTCCTTTTTGCAATGATCACCAATGTTGATGTGAACAGATGTGGAGACTCCCGGTGACCACCAAGATGATGGAGATGCTGTTGTTTAGTTTAGGTATATTAGATCTTGCTCGTTGTTGAGTCTCTTTTGAAGAACTGTTTTCTTTGTAATTCCTTGCTTAGTGAATAATTCTTTACTAAACTGTTTTACATTTTTAAGACATGTTTATGACATTATTATGTGTTTATGGTACTTCTGTTTTAAAGTATATTTCGGGATGACTGTAATGATTAAATTCTGATCTACTTTCTGTCAATGTTCTATATTATTATAATTGTGATGTTTTATTTATTAGAATTATTTTCTTACGTGAGATGTCACAGTATCATTTTAAGACATATAAATACTATTTATTTTAAAAATTTTGGGGTTTGTTTTAGTTGTAAGACATTATATCATCGTACTAGTATCCATAACTTGACCTTTTCTTTCAATGCATATGATAGTGATTGATCTCTTATAATATTAGGAATTATGTATTTTTAATTTTAAAAAGTCTTAAAAAAAAAAGCAAGAAACTAAAATTAATATTCACTATTTTTTCAAGAACTAAAAATATATTCAAACTTAAAATCTTTTATAACTTTAAAACAGAGAGACTAAAGTAAGTATATTTTAATTTTAAAGCATGCCAAAACTCCTTTTGTCCCTGGCAGAAGATCATAGAGAACCAAGAAGGTCACAAGAATGAGTGAATTATGCATTGATCATAAAAAAGTTTGATCATATGTAAACATTTACCTTTTGCACGCATCTAAAGTAAGATCATTTAACATTTTTTCACCATTAGTGGTAATGACTTTTTGCCTTTTAACTAATACAGAGTTTAAATTGTAATAATGTTATAATATACTGAACAGAGGTATTTTTACTTCAAAAGATAGTTTAGAACGCAAATTGGCTTTCTAAACTAGCTCATTCTTGAAACCATTGTGGTGAAGATGCCAGCTTCATATCTATTGTATTCCTTTTGCTTAACTTTCAGCTCCTTGTACTCAAGTTTAATGTCTCTGATAACAAGCAAGGAGAACAAACAATCATTCATTCATCCAAGACAAAGTAAAAATTGTCAAGAGCTTGAAATTGCAATGAATGGTGCTTGGTACCTGTTATTTGGATCAATGGTCAAAGCTCTTTTAATGTCAGCCTCAGCTTTCTCCAACTCTGATGTTTTCAAGTATGCTTGGCATCTTCTATAGAGAGCCTTGATATTTAAAGGGTCTTGTTCTAGGACCTATGTTTTAATCAAAACTAGGATTAATTTGAAGCATTCAACTTGTTGAAAATTATTCCAAAGCCAAAACATCTATTTATTGTAGAGAAAACAACTGCTAAACACTTTCCTTTTGCTCTCTTTTTGTGCATTGTCCATGATACAGATATCACTAACAAGTTATCAAACCAGAATTAGAAATCATTTAATAAAACATGATACCATATAAATTGTTTTCAATAAATTTCAACTCAAAACAATATTTGTGTTTTCTTAGCATTTATCTGATTGCATTCAACATGATCAATTGTTTTGATGCTTAATCAGGGTGACATAAGAATCTAGAGAATTTCTTCTATCTGTTAACAATTATAATCCAAGAGTATGCAAGACCTCATGCAATGTTTGCTTGCCTAATCAAGGGACAGTGAGACTGGGAGAAAGGAAAGAAAAACTCAAATTAGGATCAGAGAGAACCTTTGTGCAAAGTTTTGAAGCTTCAATGTACTCTCCCAATTTAAGTTTACAGGCAGCATTGTTCAAGTTGCAGGATAAACGTAAGGTATTAGAACGATGCTTCTCATCTTCACTGAATGAGTGATCAAACTCTATGTACTTTAAAGCCTACAATATCAATGAAGTTCATTCTGTTATACACCAAATCAAGTGCCATTGAGATCTTTCTATAAAAATACTCACTATACATCATTAGAACTAGCATGTAAGTTAAAACAACTAACTCAACCTTTTCATATTTCTTAGATGCGTGCATGAAATTTTCTGCTTTGAACAGCAGATTTCCATCATGCTTCTTCCTCTCACAAGCTTCTATTTTCTCTTGCGTGTCCATTTTCCAAAATGGCTTTTCCTGTTCACAACAGAATCATTTGAGAATACTATAGCACTTGGTTACTGGCTTCAAGTTTGTGGTTGTGTTATTCAAAACTAATTACAAGTCAAAGGGTGCACTTGCTACAGCCAGAACAATAGTTGTTCTATCGTTTCCAACTCTTGTCCAAGTAATCAAGTTTAATAACATTGAGAAATGCTTTACCTTGAGATGATTAATCATTATTTTCTTCTTGGTCAGTTGATATATTCAGAAAATCTTCAATATATCGGCAATGGAATGAGAAAAATGATTGAAGGAAAGAAAAACCTTGACCAAATGTGAGCTGCTCATATTTGCCCTCTTAGTTTTAACAATCTAATATTTTGAAGCACAGAGGAGCCACTAACCTTAACAAAATCAACCAACTCAACTTCATAATAAAGAACTTTATTATTTGCTGTCTTTCCCTGTGAATTACTATAGCCGCATAGATATTCTGCATGAACGGTTACAAGAGCTTGTTCTGCCTTTTTCATTGTCATTATTGCTCTTTCTAGACCCTCGGGTACTTGTTCTGAAAATGCATAGAGCAGTACAAAGATTAAAAGCAGATGATAAAAAGAGAACACATGCAGCAAAAGGTTCGTAACAATTTCCACTTAAATATGCATAATCCATGATCATAAACAACAGCAACTTTTTACCTTCCTGAGTTGTGAACTCAAAAGGTTCTTCCTCTGATCCTTTCCTCTCAATAATCGTATCATCTTCCCCTTTGCACAAATATATCACTGCAGGAAGTGAAAACATTAGTCAAGAACCGCAGGAAGCATTTGGCTCAATGTTTACTTGACATGTTTTCTGCTCAGGACAAATTACACTATTCCTCTAGAATTTCTTGAAATTTTAATGATACTCTAATTTTTAATAAACTCTCTTAATTGATTGAAACACTATACACATCCTTGTTATCCATGTGTACCTGTAAAGAGAGTTAAAGCAGGCGTTAAGAGTGTGAAATTTCAAGAAACTACGAGAGTTTCAGTGTAATTTCTTCTCTAGTGTATGATTGAGAAAACTATTTCCTCTTGTTGTTTTCAACATCAGGTTCTTGAGATACAGTTTACCTTTCACTTGAGATCCCTCGTTAGGACGATCAAACCCCTCTCCCACTTTCTTAATCTTCTTCATTATCTTCTTGTCTCCTGTGACATCTGTAACAACTTTCCATGACACCAGCTCAAGCTCGATGCTAGTTAAATTAGAATCTGGTGGAAGAACAGCATCTAGCTCAGTGATCATATATGAATTCTGACTCTGCCCGTCTGCAAGTTATGTCCTGATATTATTACATGGTTCGAATTATGGCAATACATTAATGTTTCATTCGAAATAAAAAATGACTTTAACTTACAAAATAATCTCACTGCTAGTTCTGCCACTTCGCCCTTTCTCATTGTCTTTACTGCTATACTCATAGCAGGACATAGATAGCCTGTTCCAGAAACTAATCCTTAAGCATTCCATAGATGCATTATTAGTTTTTTATGAATTTTTAAGCATAGTGTTCTTAGTGTTATTCTCCTATCAAAATTGGACTTTCACCTGACATAATGTAAACTTTCATCATAGGGATTACTTGGATGAAACTTTTAATTTTGATCGAGGAATAGTACTATAAGTTCTTAAAGAACTGCAACCTTGAGTTTTTAAAGACCTAAGAAAATTTCTCAGAAGTTATGGATGATACTAGTGATACTAAGAACTGAAAGTATGTTCAACTTTTACTAACGTACCATCACTTACATTAAACTCCACTCCCTCATCAGACTTTGAGACAAGCATCCCATTCTCCATCCTTGCTTCATATTTCACTGCAAATTTTGATGTGCAATATTAATGATATATTTCTAAGTGGCCAGAGTTTTTCTAGAGAACAGCATGTTTAGATTACAGTAAACACACTTAAATATACGAATGTTATTACCCTGCATTGTCATTATAGTGTAATTACCTAGAATTTATATAAAATCATGATTATTATTAGTGTTATTACCTAGCACCTCATCATCCTCTCTGGGAGTGGCCCATCCTTCTCCCTCTCTTATTAGCTTTTTCATGATTCTTCCATCGCCAGTCAAATCCCTTATGGTACTCCAAGACAGCATTTCAATTTCATAAATGAGAGTTGCATTGGGAGGAACCAATGGAGGAGACCCTTCTTCCCCATATGCCAAGTTAGGTGGTATTTTGAAGATTGCTCTTTCCCCTTTCTTCATGGTGGCAACTCCTTCATCCCATCCTTGGATAACTTCACCTGGAAGGAAATGAAAATAAACTTGATATAATTAATGACACTTTTACTCTCTCTACTCATGGATTCAACAGTAATGACCCTTTTTTCCCATTCAGAAATTAACACAAATGGAGTGCTTACACTGGCCTAATTTGAAACGAAACGCTGACCCTTTATCATAACTGGATTCAAGAGATGCTCCATTCTCAACATGTCCTTTGAAATGAACTGAAAGGTTAAAACAAAAGGGTTGTGTTAGAATTCAGAGATAACATTAGTATGTGACAGAGTTCAAAGGTGTTACTATGCTTTCTAACCTTCAACTTCATCTCCAGAGAATGGAGTTTGCCAAGTGACTCCTTTTCTGAGAATCCGCTTTGTGAGACCTTCATTTCCAATTTCCTTGAAAGAGAATTGTGGGTCTTCAGTTTTCAGTTGATTTTGATGAGAAACTGCCATTGGCATCACAGAGACAGAAAAAAAAGAGCTTCAAGTTTCCAAAACAGGATAAGCCGTTATTGGTTTCCCTCCTTTGGAGCTTTCGGTTGAGATGCCTTTCCTTATCATCATTTTTAATTTCCTACCATTTCTAGTTTGTGGATTCCAAATTTCATGTTATTTTTTTTATATAATTAAATTCATAATAAATTATTAATGTGTTTTTGAATTTATAAATAAATGATTTCAATTCTAATACAAAGTTATTTTAAGTATTATTAATTAAAAAAATGTATTGGAATTAAAATTATATGTACACTAAAAAAAAGTCAAATATACAATAAATAAAATAGAATAATTTAGAGTTATTGAAGATATTTTTTTTAATAATTACGGAAGTCATTTATAAAATCAACATTGAAATAAATATGTAATGTAAAGAAGGTGGTGTGTCTAGTTGGTAGGATAAATTGACTTTTCTCATTTTTTTAATATATATTAATCACAAAATAATTTTATTTATTTATATGATTAAAAATAATTATTATTCTGTTTAAATTTAAAAAAGTACTTACTCAATTAAATATGCATTTAGTATATATTTAATATATATATATATATATTTATTTATTTATTAAAATAAAAATAACAAATTATATTAAAAAAAAAACTCACAAGCTAGAGGAGGGCAAATTGAACTTTTTATCTTATGGAGATGCAATAAGAAAACATGGGGGTGCAGAAAAAAATTCCATTAAATGTAGGTTGAAACAGGCTGGGTAAGGTCTAAAATTGGGGTCAGAAAAATATCTTAAATGCATCACTTGTGTGGCCTTTGCTGTAGATATTGCTATTCAACCCTCTGAAACGTTATTTACACCTCCCATAGTTAGTGATATACCTATATTTTGTATTTTATCCCTTCACATACCAGTTCACCAAATACATTTTGGAAGTTCTTTATAAATATTTTTTTTGAAAGTTTTAACAAATTTAACATTAATTAGTTTCTACAATGTTAAAACTCCATTTTCTGAAGTCACTTACAAGGAAAAAAAGTTAGAGACAATTTTGTTTTAAGTTGTTATTTGTTTGCATTGAACTCTAATTTATATTATAAGTTTCTTATTTCTTACATCTTAATTGTGCAAACAATTTTTTCTTATTCTTTAATTAAATTTCAGATATATAAATAAAAATGTCTTAAATTATGGAAATATATTTTCATTATGTATGTCGGTAAAATATAAAAAATACAAGTTTTTATAAAGTACAAGAATTTCTCTTAACAAAAAAAAATTTCCTTTGTATACAGTGATTAACATACATATTTCTTTTTGTATATTTATTATTTGTTTTTTGTATTAATTTGTTTTTATAAAATTTTAATTAGAATAGTTTGAGTTATATCAAAGTAAATTTAAAATAAGTAATGTTTGTAAAGAACTTTCACGAAATATCTGCCACTCTGAGTTTCTTAGCCACAAGAATGAATCAATATTGGTTTATGATGTAAAAATAAAAATAATATAATACAAAAAAGCAAACAAATACATTTATCGACGGATGACCGTTTCTTCAGGTGATGCCAGTGACGTGTACAAGGTCATGTCGCATGATTTAATTATTACAGTTTTATTTTCATAGAAAATATAGAAGTATAATTCCTTCTAATAAATTTACTTTTCCATAAATAGTTTCGTAAAGATGAAAAAGAATAAATAACTTATTGGATGATAAAAAATATATTTAAAGATATAACAAATATTACTGTATTGATATCTATTTGAAAATTGTAACGATGTTAATTGTTAATTTTTGTTAATAAAAAAAGTTGAATTCATAATCTTTTACTCTTTCTATTCTAAATTTTTAAAATCAATTTTAGTTTACCAAATTATTAACGGAAGGTCAAATTTACAATTTTTGTTGTCTTTTTTTTTTTATGTAAGTACTAAACTACATTATTATTTTATAATACATGATCGAGCAATGAAACCTAAATCCAACCATATAAGGAATTGATCCTACTCTTAACCAAAAATTTTAAAATAATGGATTTATGAGTCTTTATCGTTATATAGTATTCTATTTTTTCATTTCTAACTAACGTGGGACTTAGACTCACGCTTGAATTCTTAACACAAATACAATACTTGATTTACCGTACCAATTTAGCATCTTAGATCCCGACTTCCAATATTGCACAAAATAATTTTGTATCATAAAGGTGTACCCATTGCCGTTGTGCAAGCTCCAAATATGATTCATATTTTATTGATTTCTCGCATATCTTTGGTAATTTATTGCCAAAATTGAAATCTAGGATGACATACCCAGCATGATAATAAAAGTGAAGTTCATTGTGTGAGAATTGATGACAACGACTACAATAGATTAATAATTAATAGAGGAAAAAATAGTAAATAAAAGGAGAAGTGGTGGTGGGTGTAAATGTTTACACTGTTGTGAGGCTCGTTAGTGTCTCCCGGATAGGGTTTCTCTTGTCTCTACACACACAGCTTTTAAAAAAGATTCAATAAATATTAAACCAAGAATATGTGGAAAATAGATGTTGCACAAATACTTCGTTCCATTAATAACATATCTATTTTTATTTTGGTGGTAAAAAGATATATACAGTAGCAATTAATTTCCAATCTTGTTATATAGTGTACTAGTGGTTGTGATGGATGATTTTTGATGAATGATTAGAATATCCATTGAAGTAGTGTGTGGTGCACTAGGAAATGTGAACAGTGCTTTAACATGTCCCCCCACTTCGCCAAACAAACTCATCATTGTTGGTGAGATCACCTTAAGCTAGGTTTTCTGAATCATTGACTACAATAAGTCTTTCATATCAGGTCTACAAAAATAATAAATGAAATATAGCAGTTTTTTTTTTTCAATACTAGAAAGTTGTTGGATTTGTGAAAATCTTGAAACACCCCACAGAAAAAAAAAAACCTTTTTACTCTTCTTCATGTACAAAAGTGGATACACAATCATGTTGCAATACGTAGTGGACGTTGCATCAGATGTCTAATGCTAATTGGCCATGACACATCTCTCAAATAATTCAAGTTTTTGTTTTCATCTATGTTTTTATATTGATATTGATGTATAATGTATTCACCCTCAAGTTGTTAGAAGAATGATGCAATAATATATATATATATATATATATATATATATATATATATATATATATATATATATATATATATATATATATATATAAAAATATATATA
>Ga0214543_1000747_pt1 | contig 57878 bp, 37 predicted proteins | sample CNSS2metaG_FD_160094 | JGI IMG/M metagenome (GOLD analysis project Ga0214543, IMG submission 160094) | Root nodule microbial communities from cowpea collected in UCLA plant growth center, Los Angeles, California, USA - CNSS2 | ecosystem: Host-associated > Plants > Roots > Nodule | place: USA...
ATATATTGTGTGTTTTTATTTTTTATATTTTTATTTTTTTTTATATATATATATATATATATATATATATATATATATATATATATATATAAATGTTATAAAAGTATGTTAAGATAAGGTATTTTTGAAAAGTAATTATTATTTTAGAGAATTTGAAATTTAATGAATAATTTTGAAAGAAATTAAAATTTCGAGTTCCTTGTAGGTGCATTACTTAGGTAGATTTAAGATAATTAATTTTATTGTATTTGTCTAACTATTTTAATGTAGGTTATATAACAATTAAGTTATTAAAAGTCAATTCCAAGTTTGTTGGAAGACGGCTTGGGTTAATTTTACGCTAAATATTATTCTTAAATACTTACAAAGCAATATTAAAATTGTTATAGTAAAGTATTATTAATTTGATCGCATAAACAACTATGTTATCATATTAATACGACTTTACTATAACAACTTTAGTGTTGTTTTGTGAATAGCCAAGAATAATAGTTAAGGTAAAACTTATCCAAATCGTCTCCCAATTGACTTTTAACAATTTAAATAGTGATTGTTATGTACGAAACTTGCGTTGGTAAATTATTTATAAAAATCTGCGTAGGTAAATTACCTACGAAATATTTCGTAGGTAAGGCATCTACTCAGGTTTTCATAGATAACTTACCTACGAAAAGTTTCGTAGATAACGGGCATAGGTAAGTTACCTACGAAATACATTTTCGTAGATAAAGTTAACTACCAGCGTATACCTATGAAATTTACTTCGTAAGTAATTCGTAGATAAATTCAAATTATCTACGAAAAATGCTCATTACCTACGAAATATTGGCCTAGATAATAACAATATTTCTTGTAGTGTTAGTTTTTATAAAACCTACGATAAAAGGGATAGGCAAATATAATAAAAGTAATTATCTTAAAAAAAAAAAATATATATATATATATATATATATAATGCACATAGATGAATTAAATGCAAATGTTATACAAATTTGAATGCACCTAAGTAATTAGATTATTTAAAATTAAAGAATTACAAATTTCATGAATAAGAGTTTGAAAATTTTCATATTCTCATATTCATATTTTGACTTTTTTAGTTTAATTTTAGTTTAGTTGATTTGGGTTAAAAAATATTGTTCAACTTATCATGGATAAACTTGGCTTGATTTCATGTGGGATCCATATCACTACAAAAAAATCTTTGATTATGACCAATATTAGTAACAAAAAATAATTAGTTACTATAAGAACCAATTTAGATACCAATTTATTAACTTCAACTATTGGTAACTAAAATAGTTTCAAAAGATTATAATTGGTATCTAAATTGATAACTAAAATAGTTTCTATTATGAATTGGTTTCGAAATCGGTCACTAACATTAGCTACCTAGGTTTTTGCTACCAAAAGAATTTGTCTCTAAATTAGTTTTTTAATTAGGAAATTGGTTACTAAATTAGTTTCCAAACATAATTTTTTTTGACATAAAATTGGTCGTTATTTGATAGTTTTCTTGTAGTGTATGTATCTTCTTGATAAATGAACTTGAATGTGTTAGTGGGCGTCAATGGGTACACGTGATTCTTTGAAGAAGCTGAAGCATTATCCCCATTTGAAACCTTAAATGCATTCCATTTACCATAGTACATTATTATTGTTTGCACTACATGTGTTCCAAATAGTGATCGATAGAATAATCAGTTTGTCAGATGAAGTGTTATGTTGCATTTTCTCTTTTCTCCCAACCAAATATGTAGCAACTAGGACTGAGCAACGATTGGGTTGGGCCGGATTTGGGTCCAACAAGACCAATCGAACACAATTCAAATTTAATATTTGAAATTCATATCTGACTATTTAACTTTTTGGAGTAAGTGGATTCAGGTCATTTCGGATCCGGTTAAATGTGGATGGATAACGGGTTATCTGAATGAGAAATGTGAGACAAACAGGGAGGAGATGAGAACATCCATCACCTTACATCCATGGGTTCCTCCAACTTCTCCATCGTCCTTGCTTATCTCCATCACCATGTTATCGTCTAGAATCGAAGCCTAAAAGTTCTCATTAAATTCAAACATGCAACTAGTATTTTTTTATTTAAGTTTTGGGCAGGAGGTTTAGGCTTCAGTTATTTTTACAACCGAATAGGCTTCAGTTTTACAAATAACCAAGCATAAACATATGCTTAGGTTATTTTTTGAAAAATTTTAAACTCGCGCCAATTATTTTGTCCCTACAAAAGTTGCTTTCCTCCCTCTTCCACCACTCCTCCACCCTTCCTTCTTCCTTCTTAGTTCTTAAGCACCTCCACCCAACCCGTCGAACCCGAGTCATCTTCGTTGCCCAACATCGAGTTAACAATGAGTGAGTTTTCATGCATTTTTTCATTCAGTCTATGTTTTTTGTTGCAACTCCACAACAGTGAAGGTAACCCACGTGGGCCTTGATTGAGATTTCTAGTTGTCCTAATGTTTGCATATTGGAATTTTTGGGTTTCCTCATTTTTGCAGATTGGGATTTTTAGTTGGATTGGGATTTTTTAGGTGTAAGCTGAGTTCTCAATGCAAAGATGAAGATGATGGATCTTGTGCCTTTATTGTGTATGGTGGTGGGAAAATGGTGGAGAAAACAAAGGTTGATGATGATGAGGAAGAACAAAACAGTGAATGGATTCTAATGTATTGATAGGAGAGAAAACTCAAAATAATGAGAAGACAAGGATTAGGCTTTGGTTCTAGAAGTTTAGGCTCAGTTCATAACCGAAGCCAAAAAATCACCCTTTTTTACTACGTTCGGATATGCTTCGGTTGTTGAACCAAAGTAGAATGTCCAAAATAACCCGTGCTAAATCTCTTCCTTGCACTAGTGGGAGCATATCTGTTCATCGTCACAAATTTATCCACCGCACACACTCAAATGAGATACGAAACCAAACTGGAAGACGCGAGCTCTACAACAAATTGTGCGTCAGCACCGGCTGCAGCTCCTCCTAGCGCACTCGTTGGAGACTGTCGCAAGCTTCACCATGCATGTTGCACCTCATTGGAGGTCACGCTTCACCTAAAGTCCACCGCACCTTCTACTCTGCGCCATGGCTAACGGAGAAGTTTCCATTGAAGACAGAGGAGTTACTACCTTTAAGGTAAGGGCTTGACGTGAGTAGAAAACAAATGCAATATGATAATTGTGACGATGGCCACAAAAGAAAGTAAAGTTGGGGAGAAACAAGGAGTGGGGTGGTAATAAATTAGAGTTTAGGGAAAAATTTTGCTTTTATAGTTAGTAATTTTGAGTCATGTCAGGTATTCAAGAAAGCTTAATCTGGTATCCGTACCCAACTATTTATGTCCACAATTATCCATATAAATTTATTCATTTAAACCGAATCTGAATACATCCAACTAAATACTTGTTTTTCTTTTTGAGATTTACGGTTTCAGACATTTTAAATATTTTTGCTTACCCCTAGTTGCAACAAGTCTCTTTTCCAAAAAGGTAGAACCAATTTGAGTATACTCATTACAACAGTAAAAGATTATCTTCTGGCTTTGTTCTTTGTGTTATCATTCTCTCCCTGAATTTGGAACAATCCATCCAAAGTTTTTTCTTCAATTTGTTCTTCTTCATATCATATTGATATTGTTGCTAAACACTTATGTTACAAATGCTTTAACACACATAATTCAACATCATGATTCAGTACTTTCCTATATGTAAACTTTCTCTACTACTAAACAACATTGTAGACACACCAATTTTTTTATTGGTGTAACATCCCCAAAATTTTGTATGCCATAATATATAAAACCAGTGTCATTTAATATTATAGCATAAGTGAAATAGTCAGTACAAATATATATTTAGTACATCCTTCAAAAATTATAAACAAGTTTTTAAAATATTACATGTAATCCAAGACTAGTACATAATATAACTATAGTATTTTTAAACATTTCAAATTTAGTTCCCTAAGTCCTTAGGTAGTCTCAATGCTGCTCACTCTATTCACTTACATCCCCTTCTACTCACGTGAGTAACACAATCATAACACAAAGGTAAACCACACACCAAAACACGTCAAAATAGGGTAAGCTAGTGTCAACACCCAATTTTGTCCGGATTATAATGTATTTTACCTTTTTTCTCATAATCTTATTTTACTTTTATTTTATTTTTTTCTTTTTATCTTATTTTACTTTTATTTTATTTTATTTTTTATTATTATTCTATTTTTATTTTTTTATTTTATTTTTATATTTTTATTTTGTTTTGTTTTGTTTTATTATTATTATTATTATTATTTTTGTTTTAATCTTATTTTATTTATTTTTATTTTATTTACAATTTTCTTTATTTTCCTTTTTTACTTTTTATTATTTAAGAAAAAAAAATGAAAAGAGAAGACCAAGAGATTGACGTAAGGTGTCTGATAGTTATGGGTGATAGCTAGCTGGCCATGCTCATGATGGCTGAAGAAGGAAGGAGCAGAAAGCAACATCTGCTTTCATCCTTATCCCACGTCTCAAGGTGAAAAAGGAACAGAACAGAGACACAACAAATATCATCTGAGATCCCTTCATTCGGAGGGACCTTCACCTTCTTCAACGGGAGGTTTTTTCTCATTATGTTCTCAACAAGATGAAAAAGAACACCTTCACCAACTAAAACACCATAACCCATTGTTCCCTTTGATTCACTCAACAAATTCACCTCCTCTCAATCCCTCCATTATCATCTTCATCCTTCACCTGCATAAAAATCAGAGAGAACAAAAACCCAAAACCAGAACCCACACGCTCAGAACAACAGATTCACATCTCTCCATCATTAAAATAACCCATCATCATCTTCATCTTCCACCTACACCATCATTCATCACCACGGATGTAGCGAAACACCCAAATTCATCATCATAACCCAGCACGAATTGGAAACGAAAAACAGTGAAGTGAGTGAGATAAAACCATCGCCGCCGGCGAGTCGGAGTCTTGGATAGAAGCGGACCTAGTCGCGGTGTGACTAGCGTAATGTGTGACGGCGCGACTCTATAACCTAGCTCGTCTCGCGCGGGAGAAGAAACGATAAAGGGCACCGTTCGGGAACCTTGGCATCACCGGCGACACGCTCCGTTCACGGCACAGAGGCGCTCACGGTGGTGGTCACAGGCACTGCGTCAGTGGCGTCTTCAGGAAGAAGGAGCGACCTTGTCTCACACGCGGGAAGAAAAACGAGGAAAAGAAGTGACTCACGTAGCTTCTCGCCGGTGACAGCGCCGATGGTGACTGGCGTCGACGGCGTTGTCTCTCGCTGGTGGTGGGACGTGTGGTGGTGGCACAGGCGTTGTGGTATGCGGTGATGGGAAGAAGAGCCGCGTGTGTGTAGTAAGTTATGATCTTAATTTAGGTTTTAGGGTTTGTTTTTGAAAGATGGGCTGAGACGTTTTTGCTCTGCGCACTCCCCTCTTTCGGTCTTCGCACCCTTCCTAGTTTATGTGTTGGATCTATTAGGATTTACACAGCGTACTCCCTTTTTTTATCTCTGCATCTCCATTCATTTGAGTTGGATTGTTTGTGTATTTTTTTCTACGCACCCCTGCCCATACTGCATGCACCCCTTCCTTGTGTTTCAATTGGGCCTGTTTCATTGTTCTTCATACACTCCCCATTTTACTTACCCGCACCCCTATGTCATTGTGTGTTATTTTTGTTGAGTTGTGTTTACTTTGTGCACCCCATTAATCACTCACGTACCCCCATATTTTGTTTTCCACTTTTATCCTTTTAAATAATTTCATCCTTTTATTTATTTATTTATTTATTTATTTATTATTTTAGAAAAAATATATATATTTGAAAATTATAAAAATTAAAATATATAAAAAAAAGTTCTCTTTCATTTTTATCGTATATGTCCGGCCGCTCGCGTCGTGTGACACTTTCTTCCAAATAATTTTCAAAAATATCAAAACTTATTTTCTTTCCCTTTTGGTGTTTGTCCGACCGCTCGCGTCGTGTGACACATGTTTTCAAGTAATTTAAAAACAAAAAAAATATATATATATATATATATATATATATATATATATATATAAGATTTCAAAATATAAAAACATCAACGTTTTTAAACAAGATATCTTTTTAAGAACTACATGATCCTTGATTCTTCACCGTAAGATACGTAGGAGCAAGGTCAGTCCTTGTCAGGTTCACCTCTAAAAAAATCAAATATTTTTTTTTCTCAATTATTTTTCAAATATCTTTTAAAGAACTACGTAACTCTGATTTCTCATATTTAATGAGAATACGTAGGACCAAGGTCAATCCTTGTCGAGCCCAAAAAAATTTAAAAAAATATTTTTGTTTCTTTTTAGCATTTTTTTTGTCTTATTACTTATTTTTAGGGAAAAAATAATATTTTGAAAACCACATCGACTCTGCATTTTTAATTAAAGGTACCACCCTCGGGCGGGCGCTGTAGGGTGCTAACACCTTCCTTACGCGTAACCAACTCCCTGATCTGAAATCTAGTTTTTCGCAGACTCGTTTTATTTTTATGGTTTTCCATAGTTTTCCAAAAATAATTATGGTGGCGACTCCAATCTCTTTTTAAACCCGTTTTCCTTTTTCGGTTCGCCTTCCCGTCGCGACTCTGGTTGCAACAGCTAGTAGTTTAGTTATTATGGTCATAATAAAATATTACACCTATATTTATAGAATTAACTTGCATTATGGCCATAATAAAAGTTCTATCATACAATTTTGCTCATACTATATTTCATTTAATAAGTAATAACCCAAAACATCACATAATATTATGTAACATATTCTTACTCTTTTAAAGAAATCATACATTGACCAAGACCTTTGGATGAATTAATGTATTGATTAGGTTCTAAGATCATGCACACGTTATGCACATGTTATACTCGCCCTCTATTATCCTAGGTCTCCCTTTTCCTCGTCATTCCATGGTCATATTTCAAACCAAATTGGGGTGAATCATTCATATGTGGATTTCAAGATTAGTTGAATCTACATATGGTGACCTCCTTCACCATACGTAGAGACTTCAACATCATCATTAACTAGAGAAGGAATATAAGAAGCAAAAAAAAGACTACATAGTAGCAATAGAAACAACATGATTAGTAAGAGCAACATATAAATTAGTATAAAAAGATAAAATAGAATCTTCAATCATTTTTAGATCATAAATAACTTGATCATTATGAAACATCATAAAAATACCCTATGTATCACGCCTCCTTTGAAACACAACATGAAAAAATGTAGTATTCTTATCCCCATCTTTAAACCAACCCATTTAGCCTTTTCCTTCCGATGAATAGCCTGATAATCCAGAGTAAAATTTAAATCCTCTTTTCTCTTGGCTTCATGAATTAGCAAAGCATCAAAATTTGATGGAGAAGAATTCAAAATCTGTTGTTGAATATTTGAAAGGAGGCCTTGATTATCCACCACAAGCTTATGTGTGGAAAAGAGGATGGCTTGGAAACTCCAGCCGAATGAGAAAGAAAAGGAGCAAGGGATGATGATCCGAGCAGTTTCAGAGTAAAATATTAACACAACAAGAAGACTATTTCTCTACCAATATAATGCATACCTCACCGAAAGTTGAGCAAGTGTAGAACGATCAAGAAGATGGAGCTTCAACATGCTCATTAGAATTGGTCCAATATGAAAACTCAATGCAAGAGATCAGACTTGGGGCAACACCACCCTTCACATCTTCAGCACATACAAAAAATAAAATAAAATCACCAAGGATACACCAAGAATGATGAAGATTAACAAGAGTAGACCATAGAGAGCGACAAGTAGTGTGATTAGTTGCACCATAAACTCCAGTATCTTGTAATTTAACATCTTTGACTACAACAACAAATAAAATAAATTGACTAGTAATACCAATAATATCAAACATGAAGTCACTTCTACCTAAGAACCACAAACTGGACCGTAGGTTGAGACTGAGCAATTGGTGGCACCAAAACAGACTTAACCACATCAGATTATACCACAACAAGTTCCTCAATAGGTTATCTCATAGTAGCAGGATGCAACACAATAGCAAGTTGCACCAATAGCAAGTTGCTTCATCTCATTATCAAGTTGTTAAACCAATATATTGCATTACAAGCTGCTCAACTTTCTGTTAGACAAATTAATATAATTTAAAAAAAATTAAAATAAAATATTGTTGTTACTAGGGTTTTAATACAATGTTAATTCTAGAATTAAATTATATTTATGCATAAACAATTTTTTATTTTTTCGTTGATTAGAAATTATTTTTGGTTTAAATAAGTTTGATGGCAATTTACTCATGTGTCTCATTTTTCCACCTATAAATACCACCTAGTTGCATGAGGAAAAGACACACAACAAACACTAGAGTTCTCCTTCTCAAAAGTGTTCTTCTTTTTCTTCTCTATATTATCTCTTAAAACTAGTGGTGTTCATAAGATTCAGAGATCATTTGCTACACTCGATCGATTTGACGGATTGTTATATTTTGGGGGAGGAGCGGATAATATTAAGTATTGCATGTCCAGTGGGGGAGTATTCTCTCTAAGGATAGCGTTCTGCGTGCCTCAACCCAAGCTTTCTTTATCCTTTCCTTATTTACATATTTACATTATCTTATATTATTATTGTTTGTTATAAGAACAATTTGGCTTGATCATCTCTTTTATCCATATTTCTATCTTGTTTCTGGTTTATTATTATTTTATTTTCAACATATTTCTAACATTCTTAGAGAGAAAAACGTATAAAAAAATCCATTTTCTTTTCTTATTATGTTTGTCATGGATATGATTAAGTCACTCTCAAGTAAGCTTGAAAAATTTACGGGTAAAAATATTTTATGTTGGCAACAACAAATGAGGTTTTGGCTCATTGAAATAGGATTATTTTCTGTATTGATTCTTCTATCATCTTGATTGTTTCTTCAATTTCTTCTTCTGATTCTTCTAATAAAGATATTTTATGTCATGGACATATTTTAAGTGCTTTGTCAGATAATATTTATAAAATATTTTGCCACACCAAAACTGCTTTTGAGTTATCGGAAGCACTTGAACTTAAATATGGATCTGTGGAAAAAGGTTTATCTAGATATTCTTGTGAAAAAGTTATTGAATTTCAAATGGTTGATAATAAACTCATTTCTAATTAGATTCATGAGTTTGAAAATATTGTCTATGACATGAAATTAAAAAGTATTATTTTACCAGACATTATGTTTGTGGCTCTTATGATCTCAAAGTTGCCTCCTTCTTGGTTTGATTGTGCTCGAAGTTTAAAACATAAGTCTAAACATTTCTCTTTTGATGATTTGCTTGTGTGTTTTCGTATTGATGAAAAACATCATTTTCCTCAAAATTTTGTTCAAAATTCTCAGTCTAAAGCCTATTTTGTTGAGAACTCTAATAAATCTAAGAACTCTTATAAGCCTAATCCTAAATCATTCAAAAGACATGGTTTTAATAAAAATAAGTTTGCGAAAAAACCTTCTTTCTCTAAACCAAAAAACAACTTTTCTTATAACAATAATAAAAATAAGGATAAAATATGGGGAATGAGATGTTTTGTTTTGTTTGTGGGCGAACTAATCATCTAGCCAAAAATTGTTTTTAGTGTTGTCGCCAACCTGTGTCTAATTCCAAACATGAAGCTAATACTATTACTATGGGTGTTGCCTCTGATTTCCCATTCGAAATGTACCATGTCACTAGCCTTGAGTTAAATTATGTTTTTAACTCAAACGATTGGTTTATAGACTCTATGGCTAATGTTCATGTGTGTGCTGATAAAAAAATATTTTCTCTATATCAGGAAACAAGTACATGTACCGTGAGTATGGGAAATGGGAGCATTGCACTGTACTAGGATAGGGTCAAGTGAAATTATAGTTGTCTTCTAGAAATTATCTTATTTTAAATGGAGTCTTTCATGTTTCCGAAATTAGAAAAAATCTCATAAGTACTTCTTTGTTAGTACAACAAGGTTACAAAGTTGTTTTTGAGTCCAATAGAGTTGTTATTACTAAACATGGTGTTTTAATTGGTAAAAAAAGTCTTATCCTTTTTCTTCTAATAAAATATTTGATAAACATTGATTATTACCAACGTTGAAAGTTATGATATGTGGCATGCTAGACTAGGTCATATAAATTTAAATTCTATTAGAAGAATGATGTCTCTTAATCTTATTCCTAAATATTCTATTGACTTGAAGAAAAAAATGTGAAATATGTGTTCAATCAAAGCAACTAAGAAAAGCTTTCCATACATGCATGAAAAAGGAAACTAATCTACTTGAATTGATACACAGTGATGTATGTGATAGTAATGATGTTTTAACACGTGGTGGTAAAAGATATTTTATTACTTTTATTGATGATTTCTCTAAATATTGTTATATGTATTTAATATACCAAAAACATGAATTTTTTGAAAAAAATCAAAATATATAAATCTGAGGTAGAAAATCAATTAGAAATAAAAATTAAGATCCTTTTTTCTGATACAGAGGGTGAATATACGTCTTTAGAAATGAGTGCTTTTTTTTGTGAAACTCATGGTATTATTCATGAAATAACACCTCCATACAATCCTCAATCTAATTGTGTAGCTAAAAGAAAAAATAGAACTTTGCTTGATATGGTGAATGTTTTGCTTACAAGTTATGGTTTGCCAAAAAATATGTGGGGTGAAACTTTATATTCAGCTTGTTATATTCTCAATAGAATTCTTTATAAAAATTGTGATGAAACTCCTTATGAGTTATGGAAGAAAAGAGAACCTTTTTTAAAATATTTTAAAGTGTGAGGGTGTCTTGCAAAGGTTAATATTCCACCTAATAAGAAAAGAAAAATAGGAATTAAAACAATTGGTTGAGTTTTTATTGGTTACTCTCTGCATACCACTACTTATAGATTTTTGGTTATTAATTCTAAAGCGAATGAAATCTCCAATAATACTATTATGGAATCTAGAGATGCAATTTTCTTTGAAAATGTTTTTCCTTTAAAAAATAAAATGGCTAAGACGGTTTATGATACTTCTAATTTTGGTTTGCCTTCCAGTGGTAATGTTATCTATAGTTTTGTTTTTCCTTCAAATGAATGTTAATAAAATTATTCAAAATGAACCTAGAAAGAGTAAAAGAAAAAGAAAAGCTAAAGATTTTGGTCCTGACTTTTATTCTTTTATGCTTGAGGATGATCCTAAAACTTTTGGTGAAGCAATGAGATCTATTGATGCTCCTTTTTAGAAAGAAGCTATTAATAATGACATGAATTCTTTTAAAGAAAATAAAACTTGGTTTTTAGCTTATCTTCCTCCTGGTTGTAAAAGTATTAGATGTAAATGGATTTTTAGGAAAAAATTAAGGACCGATGGATCTGTAGATAAATTTAAGGCAAGACTTGTTGTTATTGGTTAACAACAAGTAGAAGGTGTAGATTTCTTTGATACATATTCACCTATTTCAAAAGTCACTACCATTAGAGTTTTGATTGCTCTTGCTTGCATTTTTTATTCATAAATTCATCAAATGGTTGTTAAAACTGCATTTTTAAATGGTGATTTGGAAGAGGAAATATATATGAAACAACCTGAGGGCTTTATTGAGTCAGGGAAAGAAAATAAAGTGTGTAAACTTGTTAAGTCTTTATATGATTTAAAACAAGCACCAAAGCAATGACATGAAAAATTTGATCTAGTTATTATTTCATATGGTTTTCATATTAATAATAGTGATAAATATGTGTATGTAAAACAATATGATGATGGTGTTTATGCTATTTTATGCTTGTGTGTAGATGACATATTAATATTTGGTAGCAACATAGATGTTATAAATGATGTGAAACATATGTTGTCTAGTAATTTTGATATGAAAGACCTTGGTCTTGTTGATGTTATTTTGGGTATTAAGATTTTACAGAAAGATTGTAATATTATTTTAACGCAGTCTTATTATGTTGAGAAATTATTGAAGAAATTTAATTATTTTGATGTGAAACCTGTTTTAATGCCTTTTGACCCATCTATTAAATTAAAGAAAAAATTAGGTGAAGGCATTTCTTCTAATAAACATTCTCAAATTATTGGTTCCTTATTACATTTGACAATTTTCTCTAGACCTGATATTGCATATGCAGTTGGTAGATTAGAAAAATATACGCATAATCATGATCATTCTCATTGGACTGCATTAGAAAGGGTGTTTAAATATTTGAAAGGAACCATTAATTATGGAATTCACTATACAAAATTTCCTACTGTTATTGAAGGATATAGTTATGCAAATTGGATTTCTGATTCTAATGACACAAAGTCAACTACTAGTTATGTTTTTACTTTGCGTGGAGGTGCAGTATCATAGAAATCTACTAAACAATCTATTATTTCACGATCTACCATGGAAGCAGAGATTATTGCTTTAGATATTGCTACTGCTGAGGTAGAGTTTATTAAAAATTTTCGATATGATTTACCATTGTTAAATAAACCCATACCTCCTATTTCAATGCATTGTGATAGTCAAGCTACCATATCTTAAGTTTCTAACAAAAACTTTAATGAAAAAAGAAGGCATCTTAGAGTGATACTTAAATCTATTAGAAACTTAATTACTGATGGTATTATTTCTCTTGACTTTGTCAGGTCAGAAAGAAATATTGTGGATCCGCTTACCAAAGGGTTGACACGTCAATAAGTACTTGAGTCGTCGAGGGGAATGGGACTAAGCACATAAATTAGTTGCAACAATCGACACCCATCTCCACATGAATGGCGATCCCATGGAATGGAGTTCAATGGGTAACAACAATTGACTAAAGTACACCAATTGATTTGATGAAATGTTATGTCTAATTCCTATACTATAAATTGTGACAATAATAAGGTTGAGGTATATGTATTATTATGATTATTTTGTAAAATACCTGTTAATAAACCCAATGACAATTTTTGTAGGGGTGTGAGTCACAAACCACCCTTTGAGGGTTTACCTAATGAGTGTGATGGTGGGGCCGCCATTGTGAGATATGGGCAAAGTTTCTAAATGACACTCATGAAACAAGATACATGCACAAAGCCGTAACGTGCAACCACTGATTAGAACCTATATTGAACACCAATATTGTATGTGTTATTTACTAAAACTCGGTTACAGGTAGCTCAAGACAATTAAGTCTCTACATTTTCTTGGGTGGAAGTTTATAAGCACTAGGTGTAAAACCCGGAAGGTTCCCTGAAATACAATATTTTGTTTTAAAAGATAAATATTTTTTTTTTAAATTATGTGGGGGATTGTTAGAAAAATTCATATAATTTAAAAAATATATATATTGTTGTTACTAGGGTTTCAATACAATGTTAATTCTAGAATTAAATTCTATTTATGTATAAAAAAAATTTCATATTTTCATTGATTAGAAATTATTTTTGGTTTAAATCAGTTTGATGGTCATTTACTCTTGTGTTTCCTTTTTCCACCTATAAATACCACCTAGTTGCATGAGTAAGCATGAGTAAAAGACACACAAAAAACACTAGAGTTCTCCTTCTCAAGAGTGTTCTTCTTTTTCTTCTCTATATTATCTCTTAAAACTAGTGGTGTTCATAAGATTCAGTGATCCTTCGCTGCACTCGATCGATCTGACGAGATTGCTGTATCTTGGGAGAGGAGCACTTTACATGCCTCAACCCAGATTTTCTCTATCCTTTCCTCATTTACAAATTTACATTATCTTATATTGTTATTGTTTTTATAAGAACAATTTGGCTTAATCATATCTTTTATTCATATTTCTATCTTATTTCTGGTTTATCATTATTTTATTTTCAACATATTTCTAACACTTTCACCGTAGGCTGCCCAACGTGCACGAGAGACTCCACCAACATAAGAGTAGTCTTGAGTACATCTGGAAAACCACTAAGCTTGAGATAATAATGTTGCTGAATTTTGCTTTCACCAATATATACTTTTATTCAAAAGTTCATCAAAAAAATTCTTAATAGTGACTAAGAAAAGTTTTTAGCTAATATTAAATTAAAATTTTTTTCGACACATATATATAAAAAAAAAGACCCTCATCTCACCGTTAACATATTTTTTTTTTAACTGAATTCATGTTAACAGTAAGAATGTAAAGAGTAAGAATAATTGTGATAGTTATAGATAACTCCATTCAATTAAAAAATAAGAAAAATAAATCTTTATTAGTGTGAATTAAAGAAATCTTAAATTTTATTGGAACATTGAAAACATTATTAACTATATTTTTAAATTACTAAATATGATTTATTATTAAAATAATTTTTAATATTTAATAATAATTAAAATATTCTTTTAAAAAAATTAAATTCATTAAATTTTAAATTGCATTATGAAAAGAAAACATTTAAAAATTTAATCAAATTGAATTGAAATACATTTTAATTTTCATAAAATTGTAAATTTTCTTGTCTAAACATATTATGTAACTTATTTAATTGAAAAATAAAAGTATTAAAAAATATTAACATTTTGAGATATTTTAAATGAGAGTGACAGTTTTAGAATGAAAAAATATCTGACATAAACAAAATTAAGAAATATATTAAATAATTTAAGAGAAACTTAAGTGTTTAGAAATAAAAAATGAAAGTAAGGAAAAGTACTTTTAATATAAAAGGAAACAAAGTTAAAAAAAATAGTTAAAATTAAAGATTATGACTGAGAATCATATCAGAAATATAGTTAAATAATAAATAGGTTCATGCCTGCCAAGAATATAAAGAGTCAGATGGATGGGTGTGGTAAATAAGAGTTTCATTAGATTTCAGTTGTTGGGAGTTATTTCTTGAAGAAGCGGAAGCATTATCCACTTCTGGGATTTGAATTAGGGATTTATAAAATGCATTCCATTACAGAATAGTAGAGTATTATTGTTTGCAGTGCAGTGCAGGTGTTCGAAACAATGACTACCAGATGAAGTGTTATGTCACATTCTTTCTTTTCTCCCAACCAAACTATCTGTTTCAACCAGTATTCTCTCCAAAAGGTGGAGACCTCTCTGGCGTTCGGTTCCAGCTCTGGACTTTGACTACTCCTGTAACCACTTGAATAAAATATCAGCCACATTTCTTTCCATTTCCATGTGCACATTCATACTCTCCCGCAATTTGGAACAGCCCATTCAAAGATTCCGACTCACAAATACTTCTTTTGGACAAATGACTGATTGTGATTGTTATCAGATAAAGTCATTTGTTAGAGCTGTTGGGTCAACAGGCAGAGTTCAACATCTTGATCTTACTCTCTGTTATGCTTTAATTGATATTTCATCTGACTTTCTTTTCTGCAAAACTCTTAGGGTTCTCAAATTAAATATGGTGACATTAAAATCCCTTCCTTGGGTTGATTTTCCCTTACTTAAAGTCCTGCATCTTCATGATATTAAGATTTTAGATGGTAAGGCTAATCTGGTTCCACAAATTCTTTCTGCGTGTCCTAAAGTTGAGGACTTGGAAGTGGAGGATGCATTTGACGACTATGAGGCTATAGACGAGTATAAACGATTGCCTAAGTTGTTTAGAGCTGTTATCGAGAAATATGTAGTTCCTTTAAAAGTGGTCAAGAACGTTCAGCTTCTGATCATAAGAAATAAGGTACTGTTATTGTTTCGACTTCTGTATAATTTTATTGAAAGTGGTATTTTTATTCTTTTAAAAGTTTGTATTTTTTCTTTTAATAAACTTAGTTAAAGAGTGACATATCATTAGAACTGGAGAAAAATTCTTAACCCTAAACAAAAAGAAAACTGAGTTTGAAGTTTTGTCTTTGATGTAGGATCTCAATAGAAGGATTAATGACCCAATTCCTTTGTTTCATAATTTAACTCACCTTGAGGTTAACAGTGATTGTTTTTGTGAAGTTAATCCTACTATCTTCTGGCATGATGTATTCAGTTTGGTGAAGCATTGTCCCAAGCTTCAAAACCTCTCCATAGAAATGGTTAGTTAAATTATATCCTTAAGTTTTGCTTCTTTATTGTTTACTCAAATATTTTTCATTTATTTTGTTTTGTTTCCATTGTCAACAGGGGAATTTTGAGTTTCCATCAGGCGTTGATGATTGTCCCTTCTCACAAGGTCGAGTTCCAAGATGCCTCTCATCCCATCTTCAAACATGTCTTTTGGAAAATTACACTGGAATTCATTGGGAGTTTAAGTTTGCTAAATATATTATGGAGAATGCAAGATTTCTGAAGGATATGATAATCTGCTATAACACTGATGAAGAAGTGGATATGCTTGACAGGACAATAGAACTGTCATTCTGTTCAAGACTCTCTCCAACTTGTAACCTTTCAATTAACAAGTTCTAATGATGTTTTCATTTGGTTTGGTTCAAGTTCTGTTTGTGTTTCTAATCAATTTGGCTATACTGTGTAGATAATTTTTTTATCTCCTATGAAGCTTGCTTTATGCATTGATCGCTTAACTTACTTTATACATACAAATATTAAGGTTAATCTTAAATTTACTATTTGTTAATTTATAATTTCAAAATATGTGTTTTTTTTATATATTTAAAATTTATAATACATATATACCTTTAAATACATAAATTATATTTACTTTTGGCCAAAAATTGATATAATTATAAAAGGTTATTTTAATTTTGGTTCATTCTTTTAGAAATTATTTAAATTCAAATTCAAAATAAATGCTAGATTATTTTTAACTTCTTTTTATTTTATCAAATTTCAGGATTTACCATTTTTTTTTCAAACTAAAGCAATATATGTATGCTATTTAAATGAACATCATATTAAATTATTATAAAAATTAAATTAATAATTTATTCTTTCATTTTCTAATGTTTTGATTTAAATTTATTTTAAATATAATGAATGATGATAATTGTATTGAACATGATTCTCTTGTGTATATAATGTTAATTAAATATAGTAAATATTTTTATTTCTAAAAAATAATTTTTATGTTTATCTTCCACATAAAATTAAAATAAGTGAAGCTTAACAAAGAAGAGAAAAGGGAACATGTGTGTTTATAAAGAATTAATTTGGTTGTGAAATTGGCTACAGATTATGCAGTTCCAAATGAGAATATTAAGAGAAAATTATATAAAAATTAAGGTTAAAATAATTTATTGGTTCACATTTTTGTACCAAAATTTTAAATAGATCCCTAGATTTTATTTTATTTTAATTTTAATTAGGTTCATATTTTTAAAAACATTTAACAGTTAGTGATGTACCACATGTTAGTTCCTCATTTTTTTAAATTTTTTGAATTATATATATATATATATATTAAAATTTTTATTTTTATTTTTTTTTAATTATTTATGTTATATGTCATGTCAATATTGTACCGCATATCAAATTAGTATAGTGACACATGTTAAGTCACTGTTTGAATCTTAATTTGGTCTATATATTTTTATTTTGATTCTATTTTAGTCTATAATTTGAATTTAAATTGAAATCAAGACAATAACACTTGATAGTGATACTGACACGTGTCAATACCTTGTCACATGACACTAATAGTGTCACGTGTGACACCCAAGATTTGACACGTGGTACATTTTTTTTAAATAAAAAAATAAAAATGAAAAAAAAAATTTGAAACTGACACGTGACACGCCGTTAACGACGTTAATAATTTTGTTATGAAAAAACCTAATTGACGTAATTTTTCAAAAGTTGGAACGTAATTTACACTCTTTTAGAAACAGGGACCAAACTAAAACATTCAAACGAAAGTGAGTATCATTCGACTAATTAAATCTTATAAACACATAAAACTAACAATATAAAAAATTTAATTACGTGAACTCATCATCTTTTAAGAAATATTCTTGCATTTGTAAAATTTGTTATATACATTTATATTATTTTAATTAATGTATTTAATTATTCTAATTTTTGATACAAAAATAATGAAATTAATGTATATTAATTATTTTTTAATCAATGTCTTAGGATACATACGGATTAACATTCTCTTTTTATTTATATATATATATATATATATATATATATATATGATAAAAGTAATAAAATATTAATATAAGTGGAAACAAACATTTATTCTTTGAAGAAGCTGATGCGATATTTGATATTTGAGTTTTTCAATGCCGAGGGAATGAAGAGTCAATGGATTTAATTTGAGTTTCATCGATCCTTATAGGTGTTGGACAATATTACATGAAGTGGTAATGAATCGGCGCATAAACTTTTCGGCAGTAGAATTTTCTTCCTCTCCCACCACATTATTAACCTACTTAAAACTTAACTTTAATTTTTCTGCAAGTCGAGTTTATGGGTAGGTAAAAAGAATTAGGACCGAGAAATTTAACGGCGCAAATCAATATGTTGCATATTCTAGAAATTACTTTTAATAGAAAAAACATTTCCAAAGAAGGAATAACAGTTAAAGAATTAATAAAGTTCACCGACTTATTACCTGTTGAAATGGATTGTGAAAATGGTAAGATAAGTTGAAAATTTCAACTTATCGACCCATTTTGGTTATACTCGCAAAATTGGAAAGTTAAACCTGGGTGAATCCACTTTTGACCTGCCCACCCGTTTTTGTTTTTTATTTTTTATTTTTTTAAATTAAATATTAATATAAAAATAATTAAAAAAATTAAATTTTTTATATTATTATTTTATAAATAATATTATAATTTAAATTATTAACACTTATACATTCAAATTATTAGTTATAATATAATAATTTAACATATAATTAATATAATAATTAATTTAATTTATCTAATTAAAATTATTAATTAATTAATTAAAATCTTAGAAAAGATTTATATAATTAAATAAGTTTTTAATATTTATTTATAAGTGTATATATATATATATATATATATATATATATATATATATAAACAAATTTTAAAAATAAAAATTAAAAAAAAGTTAAAATAGTGACAGGTCCACTCCTGTGTTGAGCGAATTACAATTTCTAATAATTTTTTGCGACGGGCCAGTATTTCCCAATTAGTCAATGGTTTAAATTGTATTATGGCCAATCTATGAATTAAAATTCATTAAATTTAAATTGCACTATGAAAATAAAATATTTAAAATTTTAAACAAATTGAATTGAAAATACATTTTAATTTTCAATTGACCTAATTATATATTAAAAACAAATTAATTAATCGTATATCTATCATGATGGTTGGTGTATTGTCCTGATCTAGACACATGTTTTTTACAGGACCGACATGTATGAGACTGAGTTGTGTAGCTTAGTCATGCAATCCCATCAACCCTCGAAGCTGTGTACTCTGGGAGTATCTTATATTCGGACGACATAGTAAACAAATATGATAGAGAGTGAATGCAGTACTGACCTTTGTGAAGAAAATTTAGGAGGAGAAAGAAGGATTATAAGATAAGAATAAGATGGGAGAAAGTGTTGCAAATACAAAGAGATAGAGACTAAACAGATTAATCTAAACACTCTTTGTAAGAAATGATCCAGGATTTCAAGTTACCTATTTCACAATTGTTTTTTTATTTGTCGGTTTCAACACCAACATCCAAATTTCAGAATGGAAAATACTTTATGTAAAAATATTAAGGAATATATAACTCCATTAAAATAAAGGAACGTGAGAGGAAGAATCAAGTAAAAGAAAAAATATATATAAAAGGAAAAAGAGGTAAGGATTAAAATAGAAAAAAAACTAAAAATTATGATTTAAATGAGAATCTCAACAAAATAAGCTTAAATATTAATTAGTTCATAAAAAAATATACTATTTTTTATTTTTTATAACAAAGATGAGAGATTTAGGATATGAACACTTATGCTATGATTGGACTGGGATGTGAATTTGGAAGAATGGATTTGTATTGATTTGAGTTGATTTACAAGTAAAGATAGTGTTGTTTGGATTAAAGAAAATATGGTAATATTTGAGTGGATATGAGAGGAAAATTTATGAAAATTTGAGTATGACATGATTAATAAAATCTAATAAAATTTAATTTTTAATAGAATAAATTGTATGATTACCATTTTAGCCTTCAATCTTCAATATAAATAAAAGAAATGATATTCAAATAAAATTAAAAATATTATTTGAAATTACAAAAATATAATTTATTCATATTATAATTAATAGCTTAAAATAATTATTATTATTCTCAATTATAACTTAAAATAATATATAATATATATTTTTTAATTTTAACTCCACATTTATGTAAATATATTTTATTTTATAGAATTAATTCATTTACAAAAGATATTTATTTAAATAATAATAATAATAATATTATTATTATTATATAATACTAATTATTATAATAATTAAAATTAAAATTATATATATATATATATATAATAATATAATAATATATAATGTTATCAATATCCATATAATTAATATATAATTATTATATATATTTTTTATTATATAATACTGTTATAATAATTATAATTATAGTTATTATTAATATATATATATATATATGTATATTTACTATAACATGTATATTTCCTATGTTCACGGAAAAAAGAAATTAAAAAATATAATAAATATAAATAAATTAAATTATTAAAAAAAAATAATAAAATAATTTTAATATGATGACGTGGTTTTTTCTACACTTTTTTTTATTTTAAAGAATGTAAAAATTTATAACTCACATATAAATCTTTGCTTTCAAATGAGCATAAACAAACATATTCAAACATGTTTTAAAGTCACTCTTCATATATACGGATCCAAAGACACCATTGATGAATATTGATGAAACATGTGGAAGAAGTTTGTCACATTACATGTATCTTCTTCTCTTTTTCCTTGAAACAATAATACAGTAAATTTTAATAAAATATTAATATATGTGAGAAACCCTAACAACTTTCTGATCTTTGTTATAAAAAATAAAAATAAGGTATTTATTATTTTATGAGGTAAAACAGGTGTGTTCTTGATAACTGAACCTGAGGAATGGTAGAAGTTTGGGAGTTGAGAGAATGATGAGGTTTAGTTTTCCACAGCCAAGGAAATGAAGGGTCAATGGGTGTGACCATAAGAGTTTCATTTCATTATATTTCAGTTGTGGTGAGTTAATTCTTTGAAGCAGCTGAAGCATTATTCGCCTTTGGCATTTTAGTTGGATTTCTTTTAGAGGAGAATAGCTAAAGACTGATGTGTACCAAGATGCATCTCATTCCATCTCAAAACATGTTTTTTAAATAATTATAGAGGTAATAAATGGGAGTTTGAATTTGCAAAGTATATTACGGAGAATGCAAGGTTTCTGAAGGATATGATAATTTGCCACCGCACTCAAGGGGTGGATATGCTTGGCAGCATTGAAGAGCTAGCATTCTGTTCAAGACTTTCTCCTATTTGTAACCTTTCATTTAGGAAGAACTAAGGATGTTTTCATTGGTTGTTTTGGTTCAAGTTCTCATTGTTTTTGTTTCTGATCAAATTGGCCACATTGTTTACCCAATTGATTTTTTCCTATCAAATCTGGCATTCTGTTCAAGACTTTCTCCAATTTCTAACCTTTCATTTAGGAACAACTAAGGATGTTTTCATTTGATTGTTTTGGTTCTCATCAAAATGGCCACATTGTTTACCCAATTTATTTTTTCCTATCAAATCTGGCATTCTGTTCAAGACTTTCTCCAATTTCTAACCTTTCATTTAGGAACAACTAAGGATGTTTTCATTTGATTGTTTTGGTTCTCATCAAAATGGCCACATTGTTTACCCAATTTATTTTTTCCTATCAAGATTGATTTATATATTCATCCCTAGGTGGCAAATGAACAATTTACTTTACATGCATATATACACTTTAATCTTAAATTTAGTATGGCATTGTAAATCAGTTTTTTTTTTTATTTATTTCATTATAATTTGTAAAATATGTTTATTTTATATATTTAAATTTGCAATAAATAAATATTTTTAAGTATACAAATTATATTTATTTTTAGCGAATAATTGTTTTCACTATAAAATATTATTTTAACTTTTGTTTGTTCTTTTAGAAATTATTTAAATCCAAATGAAAAATAAAATTAACATGTTGGATTATTTTTAACTTGGTTTTCATTTTTTTTTTAAATAATTGGTTCTATTTTATTAAATTTAAGGATTTACCAACATTTTTCTAACTAAAGCATTCTATGTATGGTATTTAGAATATTTAAATTAAAATTATACAAAATTATTATAAAAAAATTAGATTAAGTATTTAGGTTTTTCATTTTTAATTTTTATTTATTTTAATAATTTATGATCATAATATAATAAATTATCCGTTCTTTTACAACTTTAAGGAAAAAAGGTTTTCAATTATCTTAAATTTGATTGTTAATTAATTTATGTCAATTAGATTTGTTTTTAGGCTATATTTTGACCAATGTACATCAGAGGTATTTTAGATCAACATTAGTGATTACTTTTTCTATTAACTTTGTCGTTTCTTAGCCCATGTCAATTTTTTAACCAATATTAGTAAAGCTAATTTTGACATGTCAATAATTTTTTTTTAAAAAAAATTAGTGATTACTAAGATTTTTTTCTAGAATTATTTTTTTTATTTCATCAATATTAATTGTATTCACAGTTCATAATATTTTCTTTTAAATAACCAGAAATCTTTAAATCAATATTAGTTAAAATTGTTTTTAACCCACTTTGACAAAGGTAATTTTTCAGTTAAGTCGAAAAAAATACCTTCATGGATGACATAAAAAATAACTTAATTAATGTGAACAACCAAAATATATTTGTTAAGATTGATTAAAAATATATTGGTAAACTTTAAGGGAACAATGAAAACATCATAATCTGTTTATTTGTTGAACTATTTTTTTTTTTTTTGTCATCTAAACACATTGTTTAAGTTATCTACTACATATTAAGAAAAGAAGATACCACCAAAATTGCTACATTACTCATCTTCTTTTATTGACAAGTGTCATTAAATTTAATTTTTTCGTCATGTTAGAACTGTGTAACAAAAGGATCCGGGTTCAAATCCTACAAAAACCAAATTTTTTATTTATTTATTTATGATTTCAACTATAATATTAATTATAAGAAATATTATTATTTGTAATATTTTTATAATTTTTATTATTTGTAATTATTAATAATATTATTTTTTGTAATATTTTTATAAGTATTATTACTATTTGTAATTATTAATAATATTGTTATTATAAATATTATTTGTAGTGATAATAGTAAAATTATAACCAATATTAATATTATAATAATAACAATAATAATAATTATTATTATAATATGTTACTATTATATATTATTCTTGGTATTATTAACATTATTATTATATATTATTTTTATTATTATTTTTTTATTATTATTATTTTTATTATTATTATTATTATTATTATTATTATTATTATTATTATTATTATGAGTAAAGAAGTAATTAGAAAAATTATTAACTAGAATATACGTAAATTAATATTTAAATTAGTAGTGAAATTATTAGTATTACTATTAGTATTATTACTATTATATTTTGTTATTGTGAAAATTCTTAATATTATTAGTAATAGTAAAGTTATTAGTGTTATTATTATTATTATTATTATTAGTATTAGCCATATATAATATATTAATATTATGATTATATATGATTGTTGTTATTATTAAATTTATTGATAATATTAGTAGTAGTAAAAATATTAGTATAGTATTACTTATAATATCAACATATAATAAAAATTATTATTATTTTTTGTATTTTTATGTGTTATTATTATTATATTAGACACCCATCTTATTTTTACTTACTATAGGATCATGTTCTAATTACTTGCATTTTTTTGTTCGTTTTGTTGTTGATTTATCATTACATCGGAGTAATTAAATAAAAAAAAAATAGTTACTAAAATTAGTAAAATAATAAAACTGAAAAAATAATTTGTTTATTATGAATAATTAGTTAAATTTAAAAAATAATAATTAAAAGGATAAAATTGTAAAAACAAAAGAAGACACTAAAGATGTGTATCTTTTCATACATGTAGTTATTCTATTACTATTATTATTATTATTATTATTATTATTATTATTATTATTATTATTATTATTATTATTATTTGTATCATTACGGGATAATAATCTAGAGTATTATTATTATTTGTATTATTTTTATTATTATGATTATGATTATAGTTAGACATACAATTTACTTTTAGGTTTAATCACACGGAAGGCCCTATTTTTTTAAAATTTTGTTCCAATTTGTTCCTTTCCGTTAGGGCATAATTGACGGTGTTAATTGTGTGTCATGTGTCAGCTCGTGGTTTTTTTTAATTTTTTTTAATTTTTTTAATATTTTTTCTTGAAAAAACAGCTGACACGTGTCACATTAGGGTTTTGTTATATGTCAGTTTGTGATTTTTTTAATTTGGTCTCAATTTGGAAGAGATGAAATTACTTCAGTTTAAAAAGAAATTAGGACTAAATTTAGACAAGTAACAAATATAGGGACCAAATCAAGATTTTTCACATAAATAATTGACACGTGGTAGAATCATATTTTGACACGTGACAGTTTTTTTTTAATTTAAAAATTAAAAAAATTAGAAAAAATTAAAAAATCACAATTTTCACATAAATAATTGACACGTGGCAGAATCATATTTTGACACGTGACAGTTTTTTTTAATTTAAAAATTAAAAAAATTAAAAAATATTAAAAAATCACAAGCTGACACGTGACAAAACCCTAATTTGACACGTGTCAACTATTTTTTCAAGAAAAAAAAGTAAAAAAAAATTAAAAATTAAAAAAAATTAAAAATATTAAAAGAAAATAAAAAAAACACGAGTTGACACGTGACACACAGTTAACGCCGTCTATGATGTCCTAACGGAAATGACCAAATTAGAACAAATTTTCAAAAAATAGGATCCAATTGCGATGACTTTGAAGTTGAGGACCCAATTGAGATTTTGTAACGAAAACGGAGACCTTCCGAGTAATTAAACCATACTTTTATTTACTTTAGGATCATATTTCAATTATTTAAATTTTTTATTTGTTTTGTTATTAATGTATCTCTTTATATAGTTATACATTATTGTTGTTAACATTAACATTAGTATTAATATTCACATTAATATTTTTTTAACATAAATTCATTATTATTATTGACAAAAAAAAAATAACAAACTTTGACAAAGGTAAAAAATGTAATTTAGTTATTATCATACTTTTTCTTGCTCATTTAAACTTTTAGAAAATTTCACATAAAAGTTTTATATTTGTTGCAAATGTTTTTACAAATTTAAATCAGTAAAAACATGTTAAATATATCTTAAAATTCCACAGGAAACTACTAAATTTTCTGCTTATTTTTATTTTATTTTTTTCACATGATTTTCGTGCAAAAATTATTAGAAAATTATTTATTATTTAATTTTATTTCATTCAAAGTTTTAATTCACAACAAATTTATATTCTTTTAAAATTTTTCTATAAATTATATTTGTTAAAAAGTTACCATAATTATAATATCAACAATATTTTAATACATGGTAAAATAAATATTTTTCAATCATAAATATTTTAAACATACAAAGGATTTTAAAAATATTTATTTTAAATATTTATTTAATCAAAATTGATAATATTTATTTTTATTTTATTTAAATGTTTATATTACAATGACCATAAACTATAAATATTATTATTAAATTTATAAAAATACAATATCATATTTTTATGAGGTAATTTTATATTATATTTAAATAAAAAATATATATGTATAGTTTACTATTAAAAAAAATGTATATGTTTTATTACTTTTCTCTTAAAAAATTTTATTTAAAAATTAATTACACATTTTTGTTTAAATAATAAATATAATATCAATTATATTATTTAAAAAAAAACTGTGTCTATGCATGGGTCAGAGACTAGTTTATTTGAAAATAAAAGTATTAAAAAAATTATTGACATTTTGACATATTTTAAAAAAAGTGGAATTTTAGAATAGATTAAGAATCACCAGGCAAGATTCATCATCTACGTCAAGGTTGTTCTGACGAGTAGATTAATTTTTATTGACAAGAGGAAGGACAACCTTCTCATCTAAGACTCGATATTCTTAAAAAAAATAAAATAAAAAGTAAAACAATAAATAGAGAAATCGAGTCAAGATCATACGGATCAACTTCTTCTTGCGCCAAAGATCTTATCATTTAAAAGTAATTGGAGCCCACTAAGACCATCGACGCAAAAACTTCGCTAAAGGTACGAAGACAACGAGAACCTTTATCTTCTACACTCTTGTTGATGATTTTTCATAGCAAAGTCTACTGCATTTGATAGCATCGTTGGAGCACCAAGGCATATGTTAGGAATCCAAGTGTGAGTCTAAGTCCCACATTGGCTAGAAATGAGAAAGTAGAGCATTATATAAGAATAAAGACCCATAAATCCATTGCCTTAAGGTTTTGGGTTGAGAGTGGTGTCAGTGCCTTATATGGTTGAGCTCAGGTCTCATTGGTGTTGTATCTCTCTAGTGATACCCCTTCCTTAAAAACCTAACAAGTGGTATCAGAGCCGATGGTTAAAACCGGCTCAGACAAGTACTTCGTTGAGTTTGTTGGCAAACACTAGAGCAAAGGTTTGGTCAGTAAGGAAAAGGTTGTCAAATTTGAGCCATGCCTCCAATCTAGCATCTATTGATTGTCACTAGCATTCCTTATGACGTTAATTGTCTCTTTTCCATATTTTTTACGGGTGGGCAATGTAGGAGACCCAAAAATAACGAATAGGGTTGTGACATCATTGTGGCAAGACTCAAATGACCCAAGTCTATTCTACATTGTCCTTTCCTCCTCAAATAGCTCAGACCCTATGGATTATGTTTCCCGGTTGGCCTCCCCACTCGTTGACATATCTGAAATGCCCAAGTACAATAGACTCCATAACACAACAAGCCTCAGATGCATCCCTACTCCTCGATATAATTGAAATATTTGAATAAAACCTATTTGACAACACCATGAACCTGAGTGGCATCCCCACTTCTTAACATAATCAAACAACGTACAAGCCTCAACAACACATCGAGCCTGAACCCACACCTCAACATAATGTCCCAATTCAACCTACTCGATGACACAGTGAGCCTGAGTGACATCTCCATTTCTTGACATAATAAAAATGTTCCACTACCACCTATACGTTAGGACGGTGAAAATAACATATTTTGAAAAGTCTCACATCGCCTAGGATAATCAAGGAGGTGAGTGTTAGTGACTATATAATGGGCTTTGAGTCCATGATGTTCCTTGTCCTAGTCAAACACACTTTATTGTATTTAACTTCTCTTATACTCATGTAGTAGAGTGTTGTGGGATTTAAGTTTAACTCTTGCTTTTGAGAGTACTTGGGGTCAAAGGGCATGGGAGGATAGTTTATGTATTGTACAAATTTTTACATCGTGTTTCTTTGGAGGTCGTGGTTTTTCTTTGATTTTGGGGTTTCCACATTATATGCTTGTAATCCTTGTTTTTAATGATGCATTTTTCCTAATAGTGGTATCACAATTATAGTTCAGTAGGATTTTTTCTTAGTATGCTATGTGATTGCAACGTAGTCCGATCTTCCATATTAGAAAAGATTAATTCCTTATTGTTGGATAATCATACTTGGTTGTTGAAGTTGCAATGAGAAATTTCATGGAAGGATCATTGTCAGCGTTGTGTTGATGTGGTGAATCTGCAGTTGATTTTGTGGAGGTGCAAGGACCGTGAGTTGTGCTAAATCTGTAGTGGAGTTAGCCTGTTGCGAGATGCTCTTGGATCTGCAAACAATGTCGTAGTTGGTGCTCACATGGCCCGGTGAGTGATGTACGATGGAGATTTAATCTATATGAGTCATAATTTGCGACATGTGCGTGGAGGAAGTGCTATGCAATTTATAGATATGTTTCGATGAAAGTCAATGGTGGTGCTACGCCGATAGGTGTTGCGTCTTCGGCGTGGGAGTCAAATGACACGGTGGCTACGAAGTGTGGACGTTTGAATTGTGGCTTTTCGCAATGTTATATGGTTTTGCGTCATGGGTTGCGGCATCGTTGGGATGAAGGGTGTATGGTATTTATGCAAGGCATGTGGTGATTATACATGGGCAATTGTTAGCATTGATGCATGTTGCATGAAAATTCTTTGGATGGTTTAATTTCAAGTGGAAATTCTTGGGATGGTTTGATTCCGAGTTGAAATTCTTGGGATGACTTGATTTAAAGTGTAAATTCTTGGGATGGTTTGATTCCAAGTGGAAATTATCAGGACGACTTGATTTCACGTGATACTCCTTATGGTAGAGTATGATTGCTAGTATAGGCAATGAAGATGTGTTTATTTTAATCTTGGACTGATGAAAATAACATATCTTGAAAAGTCCCACATCGCCTAGGATAACCAATAGGGTGAGTGTTAGTGATTATATAATGGACTCTAAGTCCATGATGTTCCTTGCCCTAGTCAAACACATTTTAGCTTGTATTTGACTTTTCTTATACTACTATAGTAGAATGTTGTGAGGTTTGAGTTTAATTTTTGCTTTGGAGAGTGTGGATGTACTTGGGGTCAAAGGGCATAGAAGGGTAGTCTATGTATTGTACAAATTTTCAATAGTGTTATTCTTTGTAGGTCATGGTTTTTCTCTGATTTTTGGGTTTCCACGTTATTTATGTTCCTTGTTTCTATCTTATTTTTCTATTAATAGGGTAATTCTTGGGGGTAAATACGATAATATTTATTATTGATGATGTGTTTTTTCCTACCAATAGTGGTATCACAACTATGGTTCGGTAGGATTTTTTCTTAGTATGCTCTGCGGATGTAGCGTAGTCTAATCTTCCACATCAGAAAAATTAATTCCTTGTTAGAGAATCATCCTTAGTTGCTGAAGTTGCAATGAGAAATTTGATGGAAGGATCATTGTCAGTGTTGTGTTGATGCGGTGAATCTACAGTTGGGTTCATGGAGGTGTAAGGAATGTGAGTTGTGCTAGATCTACACTGGAGTTTGCATGTTGCGAGATGCTCCTAAATCTACAATGTATACGTGTCACTCTTCCACTGACGTGGTGCATTGTACAGTGACGTGGTCGTTTATTTACTATGACATAATGGCATGTTGTTTAATTGAAAGGGGATTAGGTTAACGAATTAAAGGAAATTGGGATTAGGGTTAGGGTTCACTGGTGGGGACAAAATTGGATTGAAAGGCATTTGTATCATTTTGGTTTATAACTAAAAAAATAGCGATTTTAATGAAGGGGAAAGGGAAAGATCATAGAAATTTTAATGGAGATGGAATAATCCTTATTTTGTTCTCATGGGAGTGGAAAAAAGATTAAAAATCATATATTTCATGTCTTCTAAATTTACATTCCAATGCACACAAATTTCGTCCCCGGCAACGATAAAAAAAAAAAACGAGGACTTACTTTATTCTCGATTTTCATCGAAGAGAGTTGGAGAACTCTTAACCGTGATTGTAATGAAAACCTAAGAGAAGATGAGATTTAAGTAAGATATCAAGAAAGGGAAATGTGAATATATCAACCTACACACACAAAAAAAAAGATCTTTCTTTTCAATCAGTAATGTATAATCCTAATTTAACATTAATTGTAAATAAAGATACATAAGAGTATAAGAGTAAGAGTAAGGTAAATCTTTATTCGATCTAAATAAATTATTTTATAACTTGAAAAAAATAAGTAACTAAATAAGGGTTTTATCTTACTTTAGGAGAAATAAATATTTTTAAAATGACTTCAATGTTTTATATTTAATTAAATTTTAAAAAAATTACTGAAAATATACTATTAAAAATTCTCATATTACATGATACTTTTCTTACAAATTTGTTAAAAAAATTTGCAGGAAAAGACTTTTTCCTGTTATTTTTTTAAGAATCTATGATTTTTTAGTAGTGAAACATTTGAATTTTCATAAAATTAATTTTGTTATCTAAAATCATTGTTTAACTTATTTAATTGAAATTAAAAATATTAAAAAGTTATTGATATTTTGACATACTTTAATAAGAGGGACAGTTTTAGAAGGAAGGATATTTGACGTAAAAAAAATCAAGAAATATATTAAATAATTTAAGAGAAGCTTAAAATGAAGGTAATGGAGAGTGTTTAGAAATAACTAAAGAATGAAAGTGAGAAAACACTTTTAATATAAAAGGAGAAGAAAAAAAGTTTAAGTATTAAAATGGCTAAAGTTTAAAGATTATGAGTGGAAATCATATCAGAAAATTAAATAATAAATTGGTGATTATTAAAAAATTAAGACAAGATGGTTGGGAATAAAAGATGTGGGTGATGAACTCCTATCCTGTTTTCTTTTTCTGTAAATGTGGAACAATAATATAATAAATTTTATAAGTAACAAAATATTAATATAGATGAAAAATCCTTAGAAATACTAACATAATAACTTATTAACAAAGAAATTGATAGAACATGTCTTCTGAATAACTGAACCTGACAGTGGTAGAAGAATGGTTAAAGTTTTGCGCATTCATTTTAGAGAGTGGTGAGGTTTAATTTCCCAATGCCAAGAATACGTAGGGTCAATGGGTAGGTAAGATAAGAGTTTCATTGGATTTGAGTTGGGTGAGTTATTTCTTTGAAGAAGCTGAACCATTACTAGACTTTGAGTTTGAGACCTATAAAATGCATTTCACTTACCCTTGTTGGATATTATTGTTTGCACTGCATGTGTTCGAAACAATGGCTGATAGAATAAGCTCTTTGCCAGATGAAGTGTTGGGTTATATTTTATCTTTTCTTTCCAGCAAGCTATCTGTTTCAACCAGCATCTTCTCCAAAAGGTGGAAACCTCTCTGGCGCTCAGTTCCTGCTCTGGACTTGGACTAACACTGTACCAACTGGAATATATTATCACATCCCGGTCTTTTTGTTTACATTTGCACCTTCATCCTTTCCCGGATTTTGAAACAACCTATCCAAAGATTGCGTCTCAGAATTTGTCCTTTTCAACGAAAGTTCGTCGGTGATGAAATACTGTCATTTGTTAGTGATGCTGCTTTCAGTGGCACAGTTCAACATCTTGATCTTCATCTTGATTTTTCTATTTGTATTGATATGTCATATGACCTATTTTATTGCAAAACTCTTAGGGTTCTTAAATTGCATAGCGTGACATTATGGGTCTTTTCTTCGGCTGATCTTCCTTTACTTAAAGTCCTGCATCTTTGCAGTATTAAGATTTTTGATGGTAATCATGTTCATCAAATTCTATCTGCATGTCTTAATGTTGAGGACTTGAAAATCGAGGATGTATATATACCAGTTTTTGGTGGCTATGAGGATATAAACCAGTTTAAAAGATTGCCTAATTTGCTTAGAGCTGTTATCGATAAAAATGTAGTTCCCTTGGAAGTTGTTGGCAATGTTCAGTTTCTGAGCTTAAACATTAAGGTACTGTTTCATTTACTGTCCAATTTATGCTAAGGGAAATGCTAGTTTGACTCTAAACCCTAAAAGAGAACAGGTTTTGAAATTTCTTTGTGATGCAACTCTTGTAGGCTTATGAAAAGATTAATGAACCAATTCCTACGTTTCATCATTTAACTCAGCTTGAAGTCCGCAGTAACTTTTATAATCATCTTAATCCTACTATACACTGGCATGATGTGTTTGAAGTGGTGAAGCATTGTCTTAAGCTTCGAAATCTTTCGATTGATGTGGTTAGTTGAATTATATCCTTCTTTATTATTTACTTCCTTATTTTTTTATTTATTTTACTTTGTTTCCATTGTTGACAGGGGAGCTTTCAGAGTCCACCTAGCATTGATGATTGTGCCTTCTTACGATGTGTTCCCAGATCCATCTCAATGAACCTTAAAACATGTATTCTGAATAAGTATACTGGAGCACACTGGGAGTTGGAATTTGCAAAATATATTATGGAGAATGCAAAATTTCTTAAGGACATGGTAATCTGTAGTGACACTAATAAAGAAGTCAACAAGCTTGACACAATAAAGGAACTGTCACTATGTTCAAAACTCTCTCCTGCTTGCAACCTCTCATTTACGACGTTTGAGGATGTTTATTGTTTTAGTTCAAGTTCTGAATGTTTCTGTTTCTAATCAAGTTGTCATATTGTTTACATAATTTGATTTTTTTTTTCCTATCAATTTTGGTTTATATTACCTATGATTAGGTAAATATGCGGTTTACTTAGTTTACTCTATACACGAATATATAGTTTAATCACAAATTTAGTCTGGTATGGTAAATTATTGTTCTATTCTAATTATAATTTGTAAAATATATGTTTATTTTATATATTTAAAATTTATAATAAATACATACTTTTAAATATATAAATTATATTTATTTTTTCACAACTAATTGTTATGATTATAAAATATTATTTTTAACTTTTGTTCATTCTTTTAGAAATTATTTAAATTCAACTGGAAAATAAAATTAACGTCCTGGATTAATTTTAACTTGTTTTCATTCTTTTAGAAAAATAACTATTTGCATTTTATTTATAACATGTATAAAGAGATTCTCTCTTTTGTGTCCACATTTCATAATATCAATTTTATCATTTATAATATAATTATTTATTAATTTTTTTAAAATTAATGATTATTTTTACTTATTTTCTATAAAATTGTTTTTCTTTTTTTCTTTTTTTTATTCATCAATAATAAATTTCTCTATTCATTTCACTTTATTTTTAATAAATATAAATTTATTTTATATATTAACTTAATAACATTACATATTATCACCTATTAATATATTATTATTCATATCTAAAAAATGCGTACACATAGACGCGATAGCGCCTGTATGGATGCTAGTTAAATTTAAGGATTTACCAATCCCTTTTTGGACTAAAAGCGTTTTGTATATGCTATTTAAAATATTCAAATAAAATCATAAATTATTATAAAAAATTAAATTAAGTATTTATGTTTTTCAATTTTTAATTTTAATTTATTTTTATTTAATCATTTATAAAAATAATGAACATGATTTTATCTGGTATGACAAGTTCTCAGAATCTTAATATCATTTTTGGATGGATAATCATTACACTAAATAATTGTTTTTTTGATATACACATTTATTATTAAAAATATAAATGACATTATTAATATCTTATAATAATAATTAGAGTATCACCTGTCCTTATATTTGTAACTGTTCTTAATGGGGACATAGACAAGCCTTCAGACAAGTAGTTAAATCTTGATGGCTTTGATAGACCTTAATGAGATACTCTTGAGGGTTAAGACATAGAGAAAGATCTATCTGCAAAAGACTTTTTGACGCCTAAAGTGAGTAAGAGAGTTAAGATATTTAGTAAGAGAGAATGAGTATTTGAGAGTGTATGTTTCCCTAGAGAATGCAGGTGGTATTTATAGGGCTTTTTGGATCTTGAGGTCCATGTAATAAAATTGGTAATGCAATATCAAATAATGTCTTACCTTAATTATGTGATAATCATAAAAATATTATGCCAACTTACCTCTCTATATAAAGTATTCTGCAAATATATGGTATTAAAGAATATCGTAAAATAGTTAGACTACAAAAATTTGGTGTAGTTATCGTTAATACGAGAATATCAAATTTTTTAGGAGTATCTTAGGATATCTCCATATTATTGTGCTTAATGGACCTTATTAAATTGCATTAATGGGTCGGGTAGGTGTATAAGCCCCCTTAGTCTCTGGAGTTTGATTAGTCCATGAAGGAGCCTTTTGCAGCTCTGTCTAGAGTTCAAGCCGAGTTGTGATAGGTTGTCCTGCATATCCTACGAGGTTTGTTTGAGTGTTGCCTACTTAGGTAGGCTTAGGAGCATAGTTATACAGGCTTCAGAATGTGTTGGGCTACGCAAGCTTTTAATTTATGATGCCGAATTAGGCTAGCTTTATTGGGAGTTGTGGAGCATTAATGAGTGGTTTTCTTTTGAAGAGTTGTAATGATTGCATTATCTCATCGCATTAAATGCATTGATCATAGTTGATGTGGAGTCTCTCATCGTTACTCCCCTTTGATCATTTCTTTCAGTGGTTACTGTAGCGGTTCCTCAAAAGTAGAAGACGTTGAAAAAGAAAATGGTCCAAGGACGAAAAAACGTGCCTTTTGCGTCGCAGTTAAAGTCATCTGCTCTTATTAGGGATTCTAGGTTTACCTGTATTCCAGGTTTAACTATATTCAATACTAGGAAGCGTGATCGATTTCCTCTTATTAGGGGTTCCAAGTTTACTAGGATTCAAAACGAGGTCGCTTCTTATGCTTCTGAGTATGTAAGTGAGGTGAGGGTGATCAAACTTATGGCCACTTTTAAACTCTATCCAAAGGGACATGCCACCCATCCTTGTCTTTCAAGTGATATGGTATTCACTCGTCTTAGCAAGAAAGAATGCAATTTGGTCTATGTTTATGAGTATTTCCGAGACTTTGATATTTCATTTCCTTTGTCCGCTTTTGAGTGTGGCCTTTTGTTCGTGTTGTTAGTGGCACCAAGCCAGCTTCACCCCAACATTTGGGGTTTCATAAAATTGTTTGAAGTTGTCTGTAGCCAACTCGGTCATACCTTTAGGCCTTGTATGCTCATCTTTTTTTATCAAATGAAGCACAAGGCTAAGATTGGTTAGATATCTCTAAATGGTACCTAATGTGGCTCTTTATTTATTATGTACACCCAATCCTTTAAGAATTTCAAGTCCAAATTCTTTAAGGTGAAGGTCTCCTCTCTTGAGGTCGAGCTTAAATATTTCCTATCTCTTGCTCTTTTATGAAGAAATTCAATTTGATACCTGATGGTCAGTTGAGTGTCGAAAAGGAGAGGGGGATTAAACTTATTGGGTAGCTTCCTCGACCCATTAATTATCCGGACGTGCTTTGAGTTTCCCAAACGAAGGACCCTACCACTCTCTTTGAGGCTAAGGTTACCAGAATCCTTGTTGTTGCCATGTTTGATTGATTATTGACTTCTTTCTTTATTTTGCAGACATCATGTCCTCGGGGGTTTACTATAAGGCGTGGAAGGTCGCCCATGAGAAGAAGTAGAAGGCCAAGGCCGCTAGGCCGATCACGGGGGCGACTTCTCCTACTCCCAAGAGGAAGAAAGTTAGTGTGGCTTCTCCCGTCAAGGAACGAGAAGTAGGTCAATATTCAACATCTCCAAAATCGATCTTTGTCGCGCTCGAAAGAGTTGTCACCAAGGTGGATGGGTGTGTGTTGGCCAGGGCCCACAAGTTGATGGAATGGAGTAGTTGCCTCAAGGCGAGGCTTCCATTGCTCCTTTTTTATGTTCCACCCACGATTCCTGGGAGGTTTCTAGCTATCCATGTTGAAGCGCATCTTTCCGCCTTGAGCATGCCACGACCTCGTGCCCAACGTACAGTCTCTTAAGCTTCTGAACATGCATAGGGAGAGCGTGGAGAGTGACACTCTCTGGACTTAAGAACTGCATGGCTTTAGGTGAGGTTATGCTGGCTTGAGTCATGCCTATCATAAGGTTTTCCAAGGGCTACCTGGTTGAGAGAAAGAAGTGGCGTAGTTGGAGGAAGCAAAGAAGAAGACCAAATTGAAAATTCAACGACTTGACACATGTCATGTACAGACACGGTGTTAACTTCAACTTAACAGAGAAAAACAAATTGAATCTTTTAAAATAATTGAAAGACTAAATTAAACTAACAAATAATAAGGGGACCAAAATGAACCAAACTAAAAACTTGGGGGACTAAATGAATAATTATACCTATTTTTTAAATTTGATTTTACATTTTTATACATTAAAATAAATATTGTTAAAATAAAATTTTACCTCATAAGAGATATTCAATTATTTTATTCAAGAATCGAAATGTAATTGATATTTAACTTATTTAATTGAAATTACAAATATTAAAAAGTTATTGATATTTTGATTTAATAAGAGGGACAATTTTAGAATAAAATATATTTGACATACAAAAATCAAGAAATATATTAAATAATAATTTAAGAGAAGCTTAAAATTAAGGAAACGGAGAGTGCTTAGAAAGAAAGAATGAGAGTGAGAGAAACACTTTAATATAAAAGGAGAAAAAAAAAGTTAAGAAATAAAATAGTTAAAATTAAATATTATGAGTGGAAATCATATAAGAAAATTAAATAATAAATTTATGATTATTAAAAAATTAAGACAAGATAGTTGGGAATAAAAGATGTGCGTGATGAACTCCTATCTTTTTTTTGTTTTTCTTTTTTATGTAACCGTGGAACAAAGGAAAATTATCTTTTGAAAAAAAAATTCTAACAAAAGTTGACAAATTTTTCTTAAATAAAATTCAAATAGATTAATTTTTTATTTTTTAAGTAAAATAACATAATAAAGTAATATTTTTTTTTCTCAAAATTGATAGTTTGTCAAAGTTTGTAAGGAAAAACTCTGTTAATATATCATATTTTTCATGAAACATATATAATACAAAAAAGATATTTGAACATTATTTTTAGACTCAGTTTTGACATGCTCAACACTTAAGTTTTAAAAATTTATTTTTATTAAATGATATTAATTTTTGCACGTGTGGACAATTTTGGAGGCAAAGGAAAAGTATTTTGCAGAAAGAAGACAAAAATATTTTGTTTGGCTGAAAGAAGATAGAGGCAACGAGAAGACCTTGACAGGAGACCTATTTTCGTTACCGTCATCCACACCTATGCCGACGGTGGTTTGTAAGTTTTCTTTGATTCTATCTCACACCTTTCTCATACCTAAATCATCCTCAACTTTGTAACCCAACCGTGATTTGTTCATTTTTTTGGCACAGAGAATCTACAACCCAAACATCGAAAATGTTTGGTTTTTGTGAGATTCACCACAAAAGTTGAAACATTAGGTTTATTTAAGGAAAAAGGTCATATCTTTTGGCAATAACACTCATTGCAAGCAAGGGATGCAGTATGAGTGATTGCAAGGTTGGGAGAATCAAGTTTTTTGGGTGTTGTTGTTGGAATCCTTCTTTCGTCGACTTTCATTTCGTTTTTCGTTCTGTATGTGGGGAGTAGTGCTGGAATAAGTGGGGAGTTTTTCTTAATATTATGAACATCAATAACAGTTTTTTTCATGTAATAGGGAAAATTTGTTTCTTTTGGCAGAGATTTTGTATGTTATTATGTGTTTTCCTTGGTGTTGGTTCTTCCATTTTGTCAAAGACTAAGAACTCAACTAAATTTGGTATGGGATGGATGCATGGAAAAATTGTTAAAGAAAAAAAAATCACATCAACACTCAAATATATGTGGGGAGACATGTGCAAATAACTGTAGAGTTGTGTTACGGATTTTGTACACATTTCAAACAAATTGTAAATTATGAATGATCATGTTTATTGTACCCAAAATGAAAAAAAAAACATTGAATTCCTTACGAACAATTAAATAGTCCATTGGAGTCATCGTTAAACAAAAAAAAATATGGCATCACCAATCACTAATATGTGGGGATCCATGTTAAAATAAGTGGGAAGTTGAGTTGAGGTTTTTGTACAAATTATGTATTGTATTGTAATTATCAAATAGCATGTACAATGTATCCAATATAGACAATATAAATTACATTGGAGTCTTTATGAACAAAATAATATATTGGAGATAGTCTTGACGAAAAAAATCATATCACATCAACACTCACACAAATGTGAGGAGACATGTGTAAATAACTTGGTAGTTGCGTTATGCATTTTGTACACATTGCAGACATCTTACAAATTATGAATGACTATCACTACAAAAAATCATGTAAATTGTGACGATTTTATTATGATAGTTGTTAAAAATCGCCACATTTTACAATATAATACGACGATTTTTGAACTGCCACAATTTACATGTAAAATATGGTGGTTTTAATCGTCACTTTTTAAACCGCAATATTTTACATGTAAAATACAACGGTTTTAACCGACATATTTTAATAAATTTAAATAATAAAATTTTCTCGGGTTCAAATTCCCTCTTAAGTTTGAAAATTTTTCCTCTCAGTTTTTTTCCGGATTTTTTTCCCTTATTCTCAACTTTGCATTTCACTTTAATGATCCTTTATCTTGATTTCTCCTTCCCAATCTTATCTCTCGCTTCTCATTTATTTCAACATTTCAACTTCTCCTCCCAACATTTTAACTTCTCTTCCCCGAGATTTCAAGCGTCCCAATGTTTAAAGTGCCTCAACGTTTCAAGTTCTCGAACCTTTCAAGCTCGAATATTCGGTCACTTCACTCTCGCTTCACTTTTTGCACCCATTTGTCTAGTGATTGGTAAGTTTAAGAAAAAAAACTGATTTAGGGTTTTATCGAGCATTTTGATTTGGCTGGAGAAAGTTTAACATAATTTTCTTTGAGTGTTTTTGAGTCTTAATAGGTTATCCTTTGGACTATCTTGGGGCGTTGTAGGGCATTTGCACTAAACACATATCGGTCGAGAAAAGGTATGGGTGTTTCAACCTTTCTTCATTTCGCTTGTAAAGGTTTTTTTCTACTTTTTGTTATAAATTAGGGAAAATGGCTTATAAATTAGGTTAGAAATTTAGGAACGTTTGTGGATTTTCAGGATGTTTGGTATTGGGTTCTAACATATGTTGTTGTTGCTGCTGCATTAATGGACTGTGGTGTGACTAGGAAGGATGCTTAAAACTTGTGGAGATGGAGGTACAATACTATTCTCAATTTTTCACACTGGTCTTTCTTTCCTCTTCAACCATTTAGACCTTAAATTTGTTGTGAATGATTTTTGTCTATATCATGTCTTTAATTTGTCACTTTCTAACAGATGGGAAATTTATGATTATAAGTAGTGAAAAAGTTAATAAACTCACTATGTAAGTTGATTTGTAATTTGTTCTATATGTGAAAAATTTTGAGCACGATAACGTCCTCTTATTCAGATGGCATATGGTATGATGAACTAGTTTTCATGGTTGGATTTGTTTGTCAAGTTACTAACTTCGAGAGAATTGAACCATAGGGCGGGTTAAGATCATCAATCATTTTGGTTTTTCTTTTTCTAGGTGATTGATTGATCTATGATGTAATGTTCATGAAAATGGGTTACTGCAACTGATAATCAAAAAAATTTACAATAACTCCCTAGTTAATCCAGCATGACTCCCCAGATACCATTTACATTACTTATGGGACAATTTGTAATGTTTACAATCCAAATAAGTTGTTATTCAATTTAGTCTTCATGGAAATAGTTTATTTTTGTTGTTCATAACTCAAGATCAAAATGACCATCTTAAGTTCCCACTTAAGTTTATATTTTACATTAAAAAAACTGTTATTGATGTTCATAATATTAAGAAAAACTCCCCACTTATTCCAGCATTACTCCCCACATACAGAACCCAAAACGAAATGATAGTCGACGAAGGAAGGATTCCAACAACAACACCCAAAAAACTTGATTCTCCCAACCTTGCAATCACTCCTACTGCATCCCTTGCTTGCAATGAGTCCTATTGTCAAAAGATATGACCTTTTCCTTACATAAACCCAATGTTTCAACTTTTGTACTGAATCTCACAAAAACCAATCATTTTCGATATTTGGGTTGCAGATTCTCTGTGCCAAAAAAATGAACAAATCATGGTTGGGTTACAAAAATGAGGATGATTTAGGTCTAGGAAAGGTGTGAGATACAATCAAAGGAAACTTACAAACCACTATCGGCGTGGGTGTGGATGACGGCAACGAAAATAGGTCTCCCGTTGAGGTCTTCTCATTGCCTCTGTCTTCTCTCAGCCAAACACAATATTTCTGTCTTCTTTCTGCAAAATACTTTTCCCTTTGCCTCCAAAATTGTCCACACGTGCAAGAGTTAATATCATTTAATAAAAATAAATTTTTAAAACTTAAGTGTTGTGCATGTCAAAACTGAGTCTAAAAATAATGTTCAAATATCATTTTCGTATATAATATAGTAAATTTTATAAGTAACAACATATTAATATTGGTGAAAAATCCTCCCAAATACTAACACAATAACTTATTAACAAAGTAATTGGTAGAACATATGTGTTCTTTGAATAACTTAACCTGACCTTTTGGTAGAATGGTTAAAGTTTGGACATTCATTTAAGAGAGTGGTGAGGTTTAGTTTACCAATGCCAGGAATAAGAAGCTCAGCGGGTGGGTAAGATAAGAGTTTCATTGGATTTCAGTTGTGGTGAGATATTTCTTTGAAGAAGCTGAATCATTAGTATTTGAGTTGGGGACCTATAAAATGCATTTCATTTTCCGATTTTGGAGTATTATTTTGTGTACTTCATCTTAAGATTTTGAACATTTAGAAGAAAAAGATGAAAGATAGAATTTCATTGATATCTCCAGAAGAAAAAAAACTGTTACAGCAATTAAAATTGCCTTTATTTATAATAAAAGAAGGGTGCAGTAAAATCCTATTCTAGATGATGCTCCATCGTAACATTGCCAGCCTATAATCTGTTAAGGTTGTTAGCGGTGGATAGTGAAAAAAATTCTGCAGCTCAATGGGATGATTTTATTGTCTGCCCCTGCTGAGTTGGTGTATTTAATGATTCATGTGAAAATCCAATTTTACCCTTTTCATCATTTTCGTAATTTAACACTTCATGTGTTCGAAACAATGACTGATAGAATAAGCAGTTTGCCAGATGAAGTGTTGTGTTACATTCTCTCTTTTCTTCCAACCAAACTATCGGTTTCAACCAGTATTCTCTCCAAGAGGTGGAGACCTCTCTGGCGCTCAGTTCCTGCGTTCGATTTGGACTATCCCTGTCCCAACTGGAATATATTATCACATCCTGGTTTTTTTATTTACATTTGCACCTTCATCGTTTCCCAGATTTTGAAACAACCCATCCAAAGATTGCGTCTCAGAACTTCTCATTTTCAATCAAGGCTTGTTGATGGTAATGTAATAATGTCATTTGTTAGAGGTGCTGCTTCCCGAGGCACGGTTCAACATCTTGATCTCCATCTTTATTTCTCTACTTTAATTGATATGTCATATGACCTAGCTTGTTGCAAAACTCTAAGGGTTCTCAAATTGAATAGCGTGACATTAGCCGTGTTTTCTTCGGCTGATTTTCCCTTACTTAAAGTCCTGCATCTTTCCAGTATTCATATTTTAGATGGTAATCATGTTCATCAAATTCTATCTGCATGTCCTGATGTTGAGGACTTGAAAATTGAGATTGCATATAAACCAACTTTTTGTGGCTATGAGGATATAAACGAGTTTAAACGATTGCCTAATTTGCTTAGAGCTGTTATTGATAAAGATGTAGTTCCCTTGGAAGTTGTTTGCAATGTTCAGTTTCTGAAGATAAACATCAAGGTATGTTTCGTCAGGGTATGGATTCTTTAGGTGAAATGAATACTTTAAACCCTAAACAAAAAACTGATTTGGAAATTTTCTTTGTGATGCAATTATTGTAGGCAGGTGACGGAGAGACTAGTGATCCCATTCCTGTATTTCATAGTTTAACTCATCTTGAAATTATGGATTGTTATTATTATTATCGCAATAATCCTTCCATATACTGCCATGATGTGTTCAGATTGTTGGAGCATTGTCCCAAGCTTCAAAATCTTTCCACTGATAAGGTTTGTTGAATTCTATCTTCAAACGTTGTTTCTTTATTTTTACTTTTTACTCATCTTTTACATCTATTTTACTTTGTTATTCTTAACAGTGTATGTTATTTCACAGTCTACCTAGCATTTATGATTGGTCTTCTCTAGAGTGTGTTCCCAGATGCATCTCATTAAACCTCAAAACATGTCTTTTGAAAAATTATACTGGAACTAATTGGGAGTTTGAATTTGCAAAATATATTATGGAGAATGCCAAATTTTTGAAGGATATGATAATCTGCTTTGATATACAAAAAGTGAAGCTTGACATGATAGAAGGACTATCATCATGTTCAAAGCTCTCTCCTTCTTGTAATCTTTCATTTAAGCAATTTTAAAGATGTTTTCATTTGTTGCTGTTTTCTGTTTGGTTAAAGTTATGGATGTGTATTTCTTTCTCATCAAATTGTCTGTATTGTTTACAGAGTTAAATAAATAATTTGAAATTTACTTTATTTACTCAACTATATAAATTTAATCTGATGTTACAAATTTCTGTATTTAGAATTCATAATAAATAAACACTTTCACATATATAAATTATCTTGATAAATAATTATTATCGTGATTAAACATTTTATTTAACTTTTGTTCATTCTCTTAGAAATTATTTAAATTCAAATAGGAAATATGCATAAAGTTGTAGAGTATTTTTTACCTATGTTCATTCTCTTAAATCCGTAATTTTCTTCATCTTACGTGAACCGATCGTAGACCAAAACTCGTAATTACACACTACATTCAAGGTATCACTTAATGAGATTTTGATAGAATAACTCGAAGCGATTTGTTACCTTGATGAAAGTAAAAAAGTATTAATATATAGGTGAAAACTTTATATATTTATTTTTTTCATCTAGTAAAAAAGTAATTGACATTGTATTGCTATATAAAATATTATCATAAATTTAAATTATATATTTATGTTTTAAATTTTCGTATTGTTTAAATAAATTTTAGTCTATCATGTAATAATAAATTTAGTAAATTGTCAGGATTTATTAAATATTATCCATACCTATATATAAAAGGAATCTTTCCTTTTTGATGTCCACTTTTATGGTAACTGATTTTTTAAATTAAATAAATTAAATTTATCTATAAAATATATAAATAGTATCTATAATTAAATTGTAATAGTTATTTATATTTATTTTTATAATTATAATTTCATTATTTTTTGTTATTATAAAAAAAGTGAACATATATATGGACGTAACACATGTTTTCTCACTAGTAATGTTTAAAGTGAATAGCGTATGAAACAAAATAAACAATTTTATTCCTATAAAACAATACTCTTCCAGTTTTCACAGTCTCCTACCCATTATAAACACCATTTGATAAAAGAAATAACGTGATATGCTTAAATCGAGTATAATTTTGTGTTTTTTTTTCATATATGGAACATGCAACTAACCTTTCACACTATAACCACTCACTATATGTTGGGAAATGATTTATTGTGCAAAACAATATTATATGCAAACACTACACCATTTTTTATTTTAAACTACATTGAACTAGCTCACAGTTTTTTAAAAGTTGTCCATAGAAAATGTGGACAAAACAATAAAATTGTGGTCTCTTTCTCTTATATGGAGAAACCTGTTATGTTATTGTAACGTTAAATACGTTTTTGGTCCTTCAAGTTTCAGTGAAAATTGAAATTAGTCACTCTTAAAAATTTTTGACCAATTTAGTCATTCATCTTTATAAATGTATGGATTTAGTTTTTTTAATCAAATATTGTTAAGTTTATCTAACATTTCAAGCGCATTTCATGATAATATTTTTGAGTTGATTACATCGTTTGACACATTCACTTCAATATTAACTCAGATATTATTGTGAAATGTATCTGAAACATCAAATAAACTTAATAAAAGTTGATTGAAAGGATTAAATCCATGCTTTTCTAAAGTTTGAGGACTAAATTAGGTCAAAGTTTCAAGAGAGACTAATTCCAATTTTCACTTAAAGTTAAGGGACCAAAAACATATTTAACCCTTTATTTTATTCATATACTCTCTCAATATATAACAAAGTGTATCAGAGTATAAAATATAAAATGTTTCCTAATTCTAAGACAATTATTAATTTATAAAATTGAAAGATATTTTTAAAAACATAAATATTTTCTAATAACTAATTTAAATAAAAAAACATATTAAATAAATATTTTCAACAATGGGTCATATAATAAATTCTATTTTTCTAAAAAAATCAATTGAAAAAGCAATTTGTCGTATTGCAAATGATGAGTAGTCAAGAAGATATGAAACACAAAGATCAAGGTCTACATCTAAATGATCGTCAACGTCTTGAGATTATTGCTTTATTGAACCAATCCAAACCACAGTCCATGTGATGTATTGCTCATCAAATCAGTTAAATCAAGCTAAAGGTGTGTCCTTCCCTCTTTGTCGCATTTTACAAAATGGTTAATTAACAATCACACATGAACAAATAAAAAATATAGTTTACATGATTTCTTTTTTTGTTTTAAAAATAAAATCACAAAATTATTGATCCGGGAATTTTTTCCTTTTTCAAATGCAGATTTAGGCAGAATGCGGACTTAAATATGTGCGGACTTAAGCGGATGTTTACTGTATTTCAATTTTGTGAAAAAATTTACTATATATACATATGATCAATTATGTTCACTAATAATTGATATATTTGTATTCAAACTTAATCAATTACGTGAAAGAATAAATTATTTTAAGTTTTTTTAAGACTTGTCATACAGAAAATAATCAATTAGATTAAAAGTAATAATTTATTGATAAATAATTACTTAATTTATAAATGAACAATAACTATTACATTTGGTTACAACAATTTTTCACTAAAAAAAGGCTTTCTTTTAATTTAAATACAAATTTTCTTTTTGCATTATATTTGCCAAAAAAAATCATATTGTAATTCTATCAAATAATTTGTTTATTTTATCGATCAATTCACTCCCTCTTAAGTACAATTGAGACAATCTTTATTATATAAAATGCATAAATGCATTACCAATCTTATTATATGCAACATTTCTATTTGGAATGACAACAAAATTGGATCAGGTACAAATAATGCTTATTAACTACTAGCCTCATCTAAACAAATTTGCTTTGTTATCTATCAGCTATCTATTAAAAAATACTTTCATTTTTTTTCTATATGTAAGTATCTATAGATACTAGTAAATATTTTTATTATATTTTTTAATTTTAAACAAAATTATTTTTAAAAAATATTGAAAATATAAACTTAGATAAACAAAATTAACTTATAAGTAAAATTCAAATCAAATTACTCAATAAAAAATATTGATGCAAATAATCATTAAATAATCACAATTTCTTAGGTCTAATAAAAAAAATAGAAATATATGAAGTCAATTTTTAAACAATTGCTCCATGATTAATATTTCTTTCATTAATAGTGTAACATCCCGAGAAAATAGGCATATTTATTCTCTTGGGAAATTAGAATTTCATAGAGACAAATTCATGCCCATGAAAAGAAAAACACAATGAATATATATATATATATATATATATATATATATATATATAATAAAATTATAGTCACTAACCATCAAGTACTTAAAATTTACAATACATTTCATAGTTCTCTAGTTTTTTCAAAATATAAGAGACTATAACATTACTAAAATACCTCAGAGACTCTACTACATCTATTGATTTCCTCTATCTAAACATGCAACATGTTCTACTCACGCCAAAATAATAATGATCATTGCAAAAGAGAAGAAGAGCAAACAACCACAAACCAAAAGAGTAAGCTAATATTATAAGTTCCAACGAACCACAATTTATGTATTTCTATAATTAAACAATTCAATTCAAAATTCCATCACATGATCATATATTCACACATTTATAGACGTAAGACTCAGATTTCTAGACTCGATATTCGGATTGTTGCAATTGCTTGGACACTAGAAGTTGGGTACCCATTGGAATATCCCATAAGATCCTCCACCATTTGAAATATGACAATTTAAGACTAGCAAAGAACTTACCAATCCATAATCTTCTCCACAGGGTTAATTCACTACAACTTAATAGGGAAGGAATCCACAATTCATAAACCAACTATAGGAATCTCCTACACTCTTCACCACCCAAAACATTATTCTTTATGAGTCTGAGAGTCTGGTGGAGTTTAAGGATAACTTCAAGAAGTGTCCCTAACAATTGCATCACACTAATCATATTGAATTATACTCTTTCTTATTAGAGAAAATATAGCCTTGCAAACCAGACAATTCATATATCTATCATCATAAAGTCCTTTTAGAACATTCATCATTCATTTTCCAATTTCTCTGAATAATCATCCCATACTTCTATCACTATTTCATGTAACTTAACTCATAATTCATATAATATAATTACATGGTTCCCTCATCAAAATTCATAAATAACCAATCCTTTCAACATCATATACATATTCAACGAATATTTAATAAGATCCACACACATACTCATGGAAATAATCATAAATTCATCTAATATGGAGTATTACCAACTCATTACAAGCATAACTCACAACCATCTTCTATTCATATCCCTTAGGAGTTTCTTAAAATATGATAAGGATTATAACACCACAATAAATCACACTCAATGCTAGAGCATTAGGGGTTGTCTAACTTCATCAGCACTCAACGGCTGAAAGATGTCACCAAACGTTAACTTGCCAGAGGATCCTTGTTTAGCTCACACTCAACAGTAGGTGTTACTGTTGAATGTTGTTCGCGACACTGACCTCTATTTGAGGATCTGAGGCTCGAGCTCAACGATGCAATCCTATAGCTTAGCGGTGACATTCTAAAAACTACAAAAATTCCCAAATGAAGTCCCAATTCCCACATGTAGTCTCCCAAGATTATTCAATCACAATCACACACACCAAACACAGGGTATAACATTTAACAATTTAACACTAGAAACTTAAACAACCCAAAGAAAATTATCTTCTCTTACCTTCTCACTAAATTTTCCTTTTCTCGTATCCATTAATCGTAGGTATCCATTAAAGATATTCATTTAGTATGTATCATAAATTTTACCCATTGATGTTGGCGAATACAATTTTTTTCCAACTAAGCTTATGTTAGGCATCACTACCATTACTTGAAGACTTAATTAAAAAATAAAAAAGAAAAAAGAAAAAGAAACAAAAACATGAGGGGACCCACACCAAACCTATGATAAAATTACATTGTAAACATATGGGTCTATGTGTGTGTGTGTGTGTGCATGCATGTGTGTGTGTGTGTGTACTTATGTGTGTGCGTGCGTGTGCGCAAGTGTGTGTATGTTTGTGTGTGTGTGTGTGTGTTTTTGTTTGCATGATCCTTATTTTGTGTGTGTGTGTGTATGTTTGTGTGGCCGTGTATGTGTATATATGTGTATGTGTTTGCAAAATCGTGTGTGTTTGTGTAATCATGTGTGTGTGTTTGTGTGATCGTGTGATCGTGTGTGAGTGTATGTGTGTGCATGATCGTGTGTGTGTGTATGTGTGTATGTGCGTGCACGTGTGTGTGTGTGTGTGTGTGTGTGTGTGTGATTGATTGTTTGAGATGAGATATTTTATATGAATTATATGGATTGAAAAGGTAGTGAATCCTAGGATAGGAATACTACTGTCTCTCTCTCTGTGTGTGTGTGTGTGTGTATGTGTGTATGATAAGAATTTAACTAATGAACATAATAATAAATTAAAAAAATTGAAATCCTTAGTGCAATATGAAAAAACTTCAACTCATTTTAGAGAGAATATTAAAAAAATAGCACAATACTAGGATTTTAAGGTGCATGGTGCAAGTAAAATGTTAGGAATTTAGTACTTTAAGGTTGTAATGTATTTTTTTTACTAATATAATGATTAATAAAGCATGGTCAATCTCAAAATCCCTCTGTAAATGTTGGCATCTTGAAACTCCTTCTCTATTTAGGAAGGTGTCATTGAATTTCTTCACAAGGTCGAAGCATCTACCACCTCTCAATGGTCGCTTAAGGATCTCAAACAAAAGGATGAGCAACAAAGCAAAGAGGTGGAAGATGCTCAATGTCTAATAAACTTTTAAAGGCTTGATGTTCTACCTAGGGAGGATAATAGTCTTATTTTAGAAATTAGTTTGACGAAAGACCCAATCTTCAAATTCTAATGATGGTCAGTCTAACCCGACATTCATCTGACAGTAAACATAAATAGCTCAAAGCCGCTAAGGTTTGTAACAAGCCCTCAGCGTATGGATTTTTGGAATAAGGCTTGATTATCATAGCATTTATTAATAGCAGAAAACAAAACAATAACACTTTACTTGTATTGTATTCATTTGTTGCTCTTAAAACTCAATCATGTCTTTCTCAATTTGTTAAGTCGAGCCATGTCCTATTTCCTATTGTGGGCTTAAATGGTAAAATAAGAGTTTTGATAAGTCAAGTTACAATCAACAATTAGTAAAGCTGAAATGATCAGTTGGAGTTGAAATAATCAGTCGAATTGAAATGATCAATTGGAAGTTGAAACAATCAGCTGAAGTGAAATGATCAATTTGGAGCTTAAACGATTAGTCAAACAGGAAGGATCAGTAAGCTAAAATGGTCAATTTGAGGCTAAAACGATCAACCCAATTGAAATGATCAATTAGGAGTTGAAACGATCAACCGAGTTGAAATGATCAGTTGGGTGTTGAACTAGGGATGTCAAAAAAATTTGTATATGCGGGTATCCACAAATAAAACCCGCAACGGGTAGAAATGGATATTGTAAATTGATACCCGCAGATAACGGGTATGTGTATTTTTTATACCTACATGTTAACGGGGCGGATACGAGTATCATAGTTTCTGTACCCGTGAATACTCGTACCCTCTATACTCTAATTTAAATTAAAAATAAAAATAAAAAAACTTGATTAAAATATTAACACATTGATTTTGAATGGGTTGTTTTTATCAATTGATTTTAAAAAATCTTCATTTCGTTGTAAACTGTCATTCAACACTATTTAAATAAGTTATATGGACTTTGTTTGAAACGTATAAATGTTATGTATTGTATTTTATTTGAATTTATGGTTAAAATATGTTGTTACATTTTTTAAAAATTTGCAAATACCCACAGGTACCTGTGGATATCCGTGGGTATTAAAAAAATGTGGGTACTCACATAGTAGATACCTGTACGAATATGAAGATGAGTACGAGGTGAATATTTATTCAGCGGGTAGGGTATGAGGGAGCTACTATGTGTACCCTACTCGCCTCGTTGACATTCCTATGTTGAACGATCAACCAAGCTAAAATGATTAATTGGTTGTTGAAAGAAGTAGTTGAGGGTTGAACGATCAATCGAACTGAAATGATCAGTTGACGAACAAAACAATAAATCAAGTTGAAGTGATCAAATGGGTGTTGACACAACCAGTTGAGCTGAAATGATCAATTGATGTCTAAAATGATTAGTTGAACTAAAATGATAGTTAGGAGTTTTGTTAAGATGGGTTACAACATGCTAGCAGTTTAGCTGAAATGATCAGGAAAGTTGAAATAATGAGTGTCTTTAATGCAATGCAAAACACAAACAGGATTGATGAATATCGACCTCATTAAAAAATCCTTCCGACGTTTTGAGAAGGGAAAAAAAGTGTCAATAATATTATTGAAAGCTTGATGAAAATTCAACAGTTCTTTATAATACAGGATAACAAAAGTATAAATTTCTAACAAAAGAAATCTAAACAACAAATTTTTTAATGAAATAAAATAGAAGGTTCATCGCATTCCATGTTTAGGAAATTTCCTCCCATCCAATATTTCTATCTGCAAAGGATGGTCTTTTCGTAGTACCAGATCCGCCTTTCTAAAACTCCTTGAAATCCCCTTGTTTTATATTTAGCTTCCACCCTCCTTTTCATGGCTTCACTCATTATTTTGGTTATCTCACATACTTCTTCCACAACATCCAAATTCGTTCTAATTCCTTCCTCAAATGATTCAGGAGAAAAGTTGTTTACTCTCCAAGTCGGATCTGACACCTTTATTGGTAACATCATGTTAGTTCAATAAACCAAATTGAAAGGTGTTTCATGAGGCATAGATTTTGGTGTAGTATGATATGACAACAAAATTCATGGAACCTCCTTAGGGCATTCTCCTTTTGTCATAACTATTATTCGCTTTAACCCTCTAAAGATGACCTTGTTAGTAGCATTCGCCTGTCCATTTGTCTGTGGATGTTCTATTGAAGAAAAATATGTGTTTGATCCTTAAATCTAAGCACTTGTTTTTAACCTAAGAATTTTTAAATTGGGTATCATAATCTAATATCAAGAACTTGAGCAGCCCAAACCTTCAAATAATAATTTTTCAAATGAAACCTCAAACTTTGAAAGTTACTGGTTCGGCTTCGATCCAGTTGGTGAACCATTCCACAGCTACGACGAGAATTTAATTTGTTAAGTTGTTTGCAAGAAAGGTCTCAATTGTCACTTCCCCAAGTATGGCGTTGATGGAGTGTAGGACCTCTGGGGTATCTTCATTCAACGTGCTTTTGACACTGATCACATCTCCTTGTATACTTCATGCAATTATTTCTCAGCGTTGGCCAGAAAAATATCACACGAACAACTATTAGCATTAAGGTCCTCCCTCCCACATGAATTCAACAAATCCATTCATGTATTTCGGTCATTATCCGATCAACTTTATCCTCCTTGACACATGTTAGTATTGATCAGAAAATCCATACATAAAGAGATGGTCATCCAACATAGTATAATACTTGAATTTTTCTTTATTTGCTAAACTTCAACAGGGTCCTGAGGTGGCTTTTCGTTGGCCATATAGGTTATCAAAGGAGTCATACACAATTACTTAAGTTCACGCTAAAAGGTAAATACTTGTCCTTTAATATGTACTCTAGGAGTGAGTAAGGTCTCTCTAATAACTGACTTGTGTTGTCTTGATTTTGTACAACTTGCTAGCCTTGACAATAGATTCGCTCTACAATTTTGTTCCCAAGGAACATCAACCAACCTAAAATCATCGAACACTCCAACTAAGGTTTTGATAAACTATAGATTTCTGGCCAATTAAGGATATTTTGCCTTAAATTCACTAGATACTTGCCCAAGAATGATCAATGAATCGCTCTTGGCAGTCAGGTCGGTCACGCCCATCTCTTTTTCTTGTATCATCTCAGCTATCAAAGTTTCGTACTCAATTTGGTTATTACTTGCTTTAAAGGAGAACCATAATTTTTGATCAACTAAAACACCATTGGGCCCTTCTAGAACCACTCCAACCCCACTACCTTAGAGATTCGAAGCGCTATCTACGAACAAGATCCATTAGAGTCGTTCCACTCCCAAAGATTAGGGGTCGTAAGCTCACCGAGGAAATCATAAAGTATCTGAGCCTTGATGGGTCCTCAAGCTTCCTAGTTAATATCATATTGGGATAACTCAATTATCCATTTAGCAATCCTTCCTAACACATTCGACATTTGTAGTTTCTTGATCGTGAGGTCGTCATGATAGTTGAAATTGTCGTTTCAAGTATTGGATACCAACCTTCGGCTCCATGAAGGACCTTACTCATAAAATAAATCAGTTTTCGCTCATCTTCTATGTTATGCACCAATGTCAAGCTGACAACGTGCTTGCTAACTTTGATCTATAATTGAAGTGCTTGTCTTTCTACATACTTGCTGACAATTGAAAGTCAAACCAAGTACTCTTTAAGTTATAGGAATACCCTTTCACATTCTTTTGTCCATTGAAACCTTTCATTCTTCTTGATACATTAGAAATAATGAAACCCATAATATCCATTTCTCACTGAAAACCTGACCAAAGCAGTCATCCTTTTGTCAATCTATACACCTCCTTCATGTTACTCAAACTTCTCATGTTGAATATGGTCGTACACTTTTTCGGATTTTCCTTAATTCCTCTCTCCGTCAGCAAAACTTCAAGGAACTTGTCAGCCTTTACCTTAAAAACACATTTTCTAGGGTTCAACTTCAATTGGTACTTATTTATAGTCGAGAATAACTCTTCAAAATCTTCATAATGAGCTCCATCATTTGTCGAGGGGTTCACCACCATATCATCCACATAAGCTTGTACGTATCTTGCCATCATTGGTTGTAAAATCTTATTCATCAAACTTTGATAAGTTGCTTGTGCATTTTTTAGTCCAAAAGGCATCACCTTATAACAGTAGTTTTCTTACTCTCCTATAAAGCTTCTTTTATCCTCGTAATTTGGATGCATTATAATCTGGTTATAATTGGAGTAGGCATCCATAAAGCTCAATATCCCACATCCTGAAGTGTTGTCAACTAAAACATCTATGTTTGGGAGTGGATATGAATATATGGGATAAGCGTTATTTATATCGATAAAATTCACGCACATTCTCCATTTTCCATTCGCCATTTTAACCATCACCACATTCATCAACCATTCAAGATGTTGAATTTTCCTTGTATGATTAGCAACCATAGTCTTGTTAATTTCCACAACAGCAGCTTGAGTTCTTTCCTCTCCTAGCCTTTGACGTCTAAGACCTTTGCTTTAGCCTTTTGATCCACGTTTAGATGATGACACAAAAAGTTGGGATCTATCCCTAGTAGCATATCGGTTGATGTCCATGTAAAGGACTGAAAGTTAGTCCTCAACACTTTTATCAATTCAGACTCAAGGTTTAAAGTGAGCCCTACCCATAGCTTCAACTTATTTTCCTGTACCACTTCTACCTCTTTAACCTTACCCATAGGATGTGGCCTTTTGTCGTCATTTATGATTCAAGGATTTAGCTCGAAGATATTGGAATTAACGACTGCATTGATGTCGTAAATAGCCCTATAAGCTCTCAAATTGTTCTCGTATCATTTCCTATCAACCTCTTGATCAACCTTCATAATTACCACATTCCCCTCAATAGTGGGAAATGATGAGCATATAATATATATATATATATATATATATATATATATATATATGTGTGTGTGTGTGTGTGTGTGTGTGTGTGTGTGTGTGTGTGTGTGTGTATTCATGCATTAGCTTAGGCCATTTTTATTCATTTGTGCATTATTGAACTAATTTCATCAGGCATTATCTTGTTTCAGATCATACATTTGGGTTTGTTCATTGTATGTGTAAACAAGTCTGGAGGGAGTTAGTTAGATTCAAAACAGCATCTTCCATGGGTGCTTGGTGGATTTTTCCATGACTTGTGGATTTGGCTTCAAAATTTTAGGATTCAAAACAGCATGTTCCACAAGTGCCTGGCGAATTTTTACACAACTTGTGGATTTGGCTTTAAGTTGCAGGATTCAAAACAACATGTTTGATGAGTCATTATTTTCCCTTATTCCATTGTCTTTTTTTGTCCATCTTGAGGGTTGTTTAGTGCTTAATTCTCTTTTGTTAGTGCATTTTCTTCAATTGGGCTTCATTGTGCCATTATTCCAAGTATTAATTGGTCTAAATTTTTTTTCTAATTATTTTTAGGTATTTTGTGGAGCAAATTTTGGAGCTTGGACATTAATTTTAAGATGAAGAGAGAGTTTTCACATCATTGTCACGTCTATGCCATGTCATTTAGCCTATCCACGTCACTGGGCCACCATTTTTTAGCCCATAATGGCATTTTTGTAATTCTAAGTGGCAGAATGACAGTTTTGTAATTATAAGCAACTGTGGTGATGTGACCACGTTTTTTGGAGGGTTTTCCTTAGAGGATAGCAAACTCTCTTCTTCCCCATTCGGTTTTTGACGTTCTAAAAGCAGCACCCACTTAGGATTTTTTCTTTATTGATTATTTGAGATCATTGGAGCACCACCTAACTTAGGGTTTCATCCCCTTCAATAAAAATTTGTGTTTATTCACTCTTTCCTTACTCTTCTAATGCAATTTCGTTTCTGTTTGAATTGTTTTTCGAATTCCATGTCTACCTAAGCTTTTGGTATTGATTCCTTGACAAAATTGAAATGAAACCATGAGGTTGTTGTTCGTTTTGAAATTATGTTCTGGTTTGCCCTTCTTCAAGTTGCATTTTCATGGTAAAAATACAAAATTGATGGATGCTTAATCTTAATTTCATGTTTCTACACCTAAAGTAACTTATAATCATGCTTAATGAGTGTGGGTCGTTCATAGTATGCTTAATATGTGGGCGTTAATTGCTTGAAGTATGCTTGGCTTAATGGCAACTCGTGTTAATTATCACTTAGTTGATTAATTTCGGGTTTCATAGGAGCAAGTTTGATAGAACAATTAATTGTGTAATCTATTATTGGTGAAATTTCATTTTTACCAAGGAATCAATATGTTTTGAAATTTGTTTAATTAAGTTTTGCAATTACTTTTTGTTAATTTTTTTATTTAATTAAAATTGAATCTGTCAAACCAACCCCCCTCCCTCTTGTTGAATCTGGAACTTATGAGTGAAAACAATGGTCACTGGGAGACGACCTTGGGTTAATTCTTAAGTACTGCATTTACATTGTTTTATTTGGTTGGGTATGACCTTGATCAGTGTTCCACAGGTGCCTGGTGGATTTTTCCATGACCTATGGATTTTTCTTCAGAAGATCAAGTGCAAAACAGCAAGTTCCACAAGTGGCCTGTGGATTTTTCCACAACCTGTGGATTTTTTAACGAGAAATTTAAGGTGACGTGGACTGACAAGGATTTAAAGGAAAGGGAAAATAAAAGAAAGAGAAAAAAGGGGAAACAGTTATAGGAGAGAGAAAATCACCTCAGCGAAGGGAGAGAACATGGAAAAGATAAGAGGAGGAGGATCGTTCATGAAAAAAAATTTCTTCCTCAATTTCATCATTCTCTTTTTCCAGTATTTTTAGTTTTCTTTTTCATTATGTAGAACTAATTTCCCTTTTTGTTGGAGGATTGATGTAAGACTCTGGTTATGGGTTCTACTCTTAAATTTGGTGTTTTGTTAATGTTATTCATCTCAATGCTCTGTTTATGGTTTTATTGTTTATTCTATGAGCAATTTCACAATTGGGAAATTGAGATTGTCTATGATTATAAATAAGACAGATTAGGTTATGTCACAATTGGGAAATTGGGCATATCTAATTAGTTTGCAATAGAGATGATTATTTATTTTCATGATTCTATTGAATTTTTGTAAACCGAGCTAAGGAATTGGGGTTCAAACTCAATGAATAGATTTTACCTACTAAGGGATTAGGGGTAAAACAACTCTAAGTAAACTCAAGTGGATGATTACATTGATGACATCAATTGAAAAGAAGTAGAATTCTAGAGGAAAGGGTACAAAATCAATCCTCTGATGGTTCTTATATTGATTGAAGTTTTTGTTATAATTTTATGCTTGCAATTCTATTGAATCTCATTTGCTCAAAATTACGTAAATTGGGATTCTAGTATTTCACGAGTCAATCCCAGATGACGATATTTTATTACTACGTTAATAACGTTGTTTTCTACCTTTTATTAGTATTAAGTTTCGTGAATAAAGTCAACTTCTCCATTATCTTGTTTAATCCTCAAGTTTATGTTGTTTTGTATTGTTTTGTATTTTAGTTGTTTTATGCTTTCTTTACTTCTAATTTCTATTATAAGTGAGTGAAATTAAACAATAGAAAACAATAGAACTCAAGGAAGCATGATTAGACAAGAAAGATTGATTTTTAGACAAATACCCATGTCAGGGGGCACCAAAATCAAGCCCAGCACTGCAAACAAGAAGAAACGAATCACCTATAGGTATATACTGCCTTGGACCACCCCCGGAAGGCCCAAAAATGACAATTGGGTGCCAGGCTGACTCGTTGGGCGTGTTTGTGGCTCGCTGGGCGAAAATGATAGCCCAGAACTGTAGTATTTAAGTCGTTTGGTGAAAATATGGCTCGCCTAGTGAGTTACATGTCTGAGAGCGTCGATTTTAGGCCTCGTTGGGCGAGAATATCGACCCCAATACACAAATATGGTTATTTAATCATGTTTCTACAAGAGTTTTAGGTGATTCTTCATTTTGCACGAATTGAAACACCTTGGGTACTTGGGAGATGCTCTTTGAGGCTATTAGGGGTGTTGGGAAACTCTCCCTTCTCCTTCTTGGGTTTCCTTCTTCTTCCATGGAGGTTTTACCCCTTTTGGGTTGGAAATGATGATGTGCTACGAAATTGGAGATGGAGATGTGAATGGGAGGCGCAATTAGAGCATGGAGCAGTATTCAAGAACCTTGGGAAAGGGATTATTTCTACTTTATGATTCTAATTTCTTCCCTATTCTTCAATTTTGTAAAACCCTAGGTTCTCCACCATGGAAAACAATTTCTATTTGTTAAAATTAAATGTAAAACATTGAATTCTTGTGTAAAACTATGTTGTTAATATATATATATATATATATATATATACACACACACACTTTTACAATTCAAGTTAGTATTTAATTTTCATGCTTAATGCTTGATGTGGATTGTTCCCATGCTTGATTTGTGATTCTTGAGGTGTTGGGAAACATCTTTAGAATCTAGATTTGAAATTAAATACCTAATGGATTCTTGTATCTAATGTATGATTTCACTTGTTGAGGATTCAAGGAATTGAAACTTGATGAGTGATCATAGGCTCAAAGGCTCTGGGAATAGGATTTGAGTATTCTTGTGAATTGATTTTAACATGAATATGAAATTGGGATAATTTAGAATGCATGAGAATGAAGTGGTTGAAGTCTAATTTTGAAAAATTGTAAATACACTATGTTAATTTCTTGTTGCATACCAACTGTTTAATAAAATACAAAAGGAGTTTCTTAGTGTTTTTGTGAACTTTGTGTCTAATTGAGTCATAAATTGCGAGAGTTGTCATGGTTGCACAAGTCCCTTGAGAGAGAACGATAAAATACATATTATTTGCTATGTGCGATCGGTGCACTTGTCGTGTCGGTTTTTCACAAACATTGGTTCACTTGCCAAACGTTATAAGTAAAATTCATTTTGAGATGAACTTTTGACACAATTGCTCCTAATTTACGAGCAGTACATGTATGAAGAGGGTACATTCACCATGATATATCTTATCACAATTGTCTTTGCAACATGTTCATTTGAAAAGGTCGTCCTAAGGTCAACATAGCCCCTAACTTCTACTTGCTCACCCGAGAAGCCAACAAGAACCCCATCGAAAGGTTATAGTTGATCTTTAGGGATTTGAAGACCCATGAATGTATCCCAAAACATCACATTTTTCGAACTCCTTTGATCTATGAGAACTCAGTGAACATTTTTTCCCATCATCATGACAGAAAGCATTATGGCATCATCTCACAGGGAACAATCCCACGACGATCCCTATAAGCTTCTAACATATTTTTTTCTAACTGACCTCATCACTCCTCCTCCCGCAAACCCTCTTGCAATGGTGTTGAAATCTCCCAAAATATGGACCTTTTATGATTGTATGTGACCTTTATTGGAGGTCGACTTATGTCTTCTTTCGTGTGTCTGACCTCCATGTAGCTTTATAGCAACCCTTTATTCACCGAATGAGCCTACAGTCTCATTAACGAATAACAACATTCAATATCATACCCTCATGCTTGATGAAAATTGCACTGAAAGAAAATGCAAGTGTTTCGCTACCTTTGTGTCTTCCATCATGCAGAACATGGGGAGGTGTGTAACACATCCCTAGGGAATATTACTTAAAAATAAATAATAAAAGAAATAATTATATTAATAGTCATCTCGATAAAAATCCCAACGCGGGAAAAATTTAAATTCATTAAAATAGCGCGCCAAAACTCATAACTAAAACCATAAAATGTATTTAAAGCATAAAATACACATGAGTAAAATCCTAGCTCTAATCCCACTGCTAGCCCTCACTCCGTCGCCTAGACATCCTCAACATCACCTCTGCCAACATTTGCTCCCGTGTAACGAATCACACGATCATCGCCATACACAAACACACAAACAAGAAACGGTGAGCTGTGAAAATAGGATAACAGATATATATATATATATATA
>Ga0214543_1000750_pt1 | contig 57771 bp, 31 predicted proteins | sample CNSS2metaG_FD_160094 | JGI IMG/M metagenome (GOLD analysis project Ga0214543, IMG submission 160094) | Root nodule microbial communities from cowpea collected in UCLA plant growth center, Los Angeles, California, USA - CNSS2 | ecosystem: Host-associated > Plants > Roots > Nodule | place: USA...
AACAAAATTTGCATCATTTTGGGTTATATCAACACCTCTTTTATTTAATAAAAAAAGAAAAAACTTCATTTGAGTAAAAAGGAGTCTAGGGTAAACCTTTTAAGAAACCTCCATTTTTCACCCCAACAAACCAAATTACAACCCCTCAAATTATTAAAGAACAATTAAACATTGACTTAAAGATACAAAAAAAATTACATAAATAAGGTGTAAAATTGAGTTATCTTTGAATTGATTATTAATGTGTAGAATTAGAAATGTTATGTGTGTGAGATTGGTCATTCGTCAGTGTGTAGCTCTTGCGTCCCTTGATCAAACATTCTTTTGCAAATTTGGAATCCAGATACTACATTCGAAAAAAACATGTTAAGGCATCATAGATATGAATTCAAGTATAAAAGCAAGACTATACATATCAGTCTTACTAAAGAAGATGCTTTAACATCATAATTGCTTAATACTTTCTCAAAATCAGGAGCAACAACTGGAACTTGGCTGTTTGCAGCATTGCCCGAATCTCTGTTATAATCCATTTCTACTTCTTTGACCGAGAATATCCTATGAAGAAATACATTGTTTCCTACATAGTTTAAATGTAAGTAACACGGACCAGTCAACCCATAATATGGAATGTACCTACTAAAACCAAACAGAACCATCCTCAAAGACTCATCTGTATCGACATATATTTCAAACATCTTTGACAGAGGGTCATACAACTTGACCGCGTAATTAAACGCAAGTTTATCCCGACAGAATATTTGGAAGTAATCTGGGACAGTAATCAACATCTAAGACAACAATCAAGACATGAACTATATTAGAATCAATGCCATACAAATGCAATTGTAAATCTAATAAAAATGGATTAATATTGCATACCGTGGCTGGGATAAACTGCACCGTAAACGCTTGGAAAAACCTTATTGAAGACAAAGGGTTACATCCAAGATAATTTTTTGCTTTACCATGGTACTCAAACTCAGTCCAGTCCAAATCAAAAAGCCTTATACGAAAATACCGGTCTCCACAGTAAACAGTACACACATAATAAACATCGTTGAGACCGAATACTCTGAACACCACGAAACTGTCTCTGACCCAAAAGACCGTGCTCAAACTCTATATTTATTGTATTTCCTTTCGGATCACTAAAGAAGTTGGTCCCCAGCAGTAGCATTTTACCCCATTGCTCATAAAAACCAACTTCGAACTCCAGACATTCCTAACATATACGAAACCAGAAGCATTCATAAAAATGAAAACTTTGAACACAAAATTGTACAAACACTTCAACCACAACACCATCGTACAAAAAAATATTAACTTTACGCCAGAACCTAGGTATTCCTATCCAAAAAACGAAACTTTAAATAAACGAAACAAAATAATGCACCAACCTCTGCGGGCTCCATCACCGTCACTGAGTTATGGTAAAAGTTTGTGAAGCTGATGGCCCTTGATGAAGACATTTTAACGTTTGGAGCTTGCTGCAACTGCGACATGGATAATGGTTTCTTTCTTCGTTTATGACCAAACACAGGGATGCTGGTTTCTTTCTTCGTTCTGACCAAACACACGCACACTGATCCAACTAACAAAATGTAACGACTGAACGAAATGAAACCCCCTGACGAAACCAATCAACGTGCAAAAAAAATATCCCCACGACAAGCCATGTAATAAGTTGATTTTGCCGCCATCTTTTCGTATTCTGATAGAAATATTACATTTATTTTAATGATATTAAATTAGTAGTAAAAACGTTTATCATACCACTTTAATAATGTACTATTAGGTTAAACAAGAAACCAAAATACCAAAACATAAAACAATTAACCGAAATTGACCTTAAATTCAAATTAATTGTGAAATTAATAAATCAATAAGAGAATAATATTACAAATATAACAACACTAATATATAATTGTAATTAATTCTAGGAAATTGTATCAAAATTATATTTATTTAAAGAATATAATTATTACATATTCTTTATAATCATGTAAATATAAATAGTAATTTGTTTATAAAAAATAACTTTTAAATCTGACAAGAAAATCCAAAACAAATAAATTAACATCTGTTTTTTACTCTTTAATCTTGACCAAAACTCTAAACTTATTATCACAGACAATGTTTTGTAATTAAACTTCTAAAAAAATGATACTGACATTTCTTAATCCAAACAAAATAACAATCTATATCATCACAAATAAATTATTCCAAATTACTCAAAAATACATAACATATAACACATAATACATACCAATAATTAATTATACGTAATATATAATTATATCATTGTTAGATGAATTTATTGTTTGAATATTTTTAAATTCACAATTAAAACATCTATAACTTTTAAATTAAATTATCAATTTATTGATAATAATATTAAAATCTGTTTTCTAAACAAAAATTTTAAAAAACAAAAACACGATCCGTGCGTACGCACGGTCTCATGCTAGTTTATTTAATAAAAAAAGAAAAAGCTTCATTTGAGTAAAAAGGAGTCTAGGGTAAACCTTTTAAGAAACCTCCATTTTTCACCCCAACAAACCAAATTACAACCCCTCAAATTATTAAAGAACAATCAAACATTGACTTAAAGATACAAAAAAAAGTACATAAATAAGGTGTAGAATTGAGTTATCTTTGAATTGATTATTAATGTGTAGAATTAGAAATGTTATGTGTGTGAGAATTTATATTGACTTTTGAATTAGGGAATAACTTTCAAAGGTTAAAATGAGTATTATTATTTATATGGAGTAATTGTGCTTTTTTTTTTTGTTGAATCTAAATCTTTATTTAAACTTGTTAGGATGGTTGCATCGATTAAGACCGAATATGGATCAATGTTTTTATGAATGGAGAGTGTTAGTTTTGGTTGGTGTTATATACTTTTAATAGTTTATTTCATTGTGAATATTGTGGATATGATTGTTAGTATGAGTGTAAAATTATTTCTTTATCCCATTTAAAACATGCTAGAGGGATTAAGAAAATATATAAGTACTTTCATGCATCATTTATGAATTTTTTATGTTTGTTGTTTATGCAATTCTTACTGAAGCAGAATATCTTTAATCAAATGATATATGAATCAAAAGTTGTTAGAGCATATAGCTTGATTGATGAACAACAACTAAAGCGATGAGAGACATGAGAACAATTTTTACTTTATTGGAAAATATTACTTAAGCAAGATGATATTTGTTAAGTGCCATGCTTTTTTAAACATGTTTTAACTCACTTTAAAGTGATTGCAGGGAAGCCTAGTGTCGGGCGGTGGATACATGGTGTCGGGCGCCACATACAAGAGAAGTTGGCAGTGTCGAGCGATACATAAGTGGCGTTGGGTGGTGGTTTTGCAAATGTCTTTATTCTATGTTTTATTTGGTTGTGTTGGACGGTACTTATATGGCGTTGGGCGATACTGATATGGCGTCAGGCAGTAGTAGTGCTGACATGTCTAAAAAGAGTATTTATACATGTCTTCTGTGAAAGTTTTGGGCATTTCTCATTTTGCATGATAGAGAAACACTTTAGGTGCTTGGGGGAGCTTCTTGGAGGTATTAGGGGTGTTGAGAAGTCTCTCACTCCTCCTTGGATCATTTCTTTCATCCATGGAGGTTTTCTCCTATTGGGGTAGGAGAGAAAGATGGCATATGAATAGGAGATATGGATGCAAATAGGGAGCGTAAATGGAGTTTGGAGCTTAGTACCTTGGAAAAGGACTTCTCTTTGGTTCCAATTTCTTCCTTGTCTCTTTTATTTTGTAAATCCTAGGTTCTCTGCCATTGAGAGTTATACTCATTTGTTGATATTAGATATAATGAACAAATTTATTGTGTATTTTATAATATTAATAAATATATGTTAGCATTTGGTCTTTTTGCTTAATGCTTGTTTTAGTTGGCCACCCATAGCTTGATTGCTAGTTCTTGAAGTGTGGAAAAGGTCTTTTGAACCTATAACTAAAACTAAATACCTAATGGAGCTTGTATATAGGATAGAACATGATTCATTAGTAATTTTAAAACTATTGAACTTAATGCATGGTTGCTTGTTCAAGATTCAAGGAATTGGAACTTGATAAGTTATCATAGGCTCAAAGTCACTAGGAATAGGATAAGTATTATAACAAGTTGATTTTAACATGAAATTGGAGTTGAGATGTTTGTGTATGTCTGAGATTGAAGTAAATGAAATTTAGTCTTGACAATCGTAAATAATCTTTATTATTTTTTGTTGCACACCAATTGTTTAATAAAAATACAAAAAAGTTTCTTTGTGTTTTTGCGATCTTCGTTGTCTATTTGAGATATAGATTGAGAGTTGTGTTGTGTTGCACAAGTCCATGTGGAAATAACAATATTTATTACTTGCTATGTGCGACCGGTGCACTTATCATTTTCTACTACCATTAAATTATGAAAATCATTATGTATATTGAAAATAATGTGGATGATTGATGTGATTATGAAATAATGTGTTAATAACTTTGAGTAGTATAATGAATGGACGGTGTACGCCATATAACTTGTGTGTGGAAATTTGATTAGTTTTTGTGATTTCTTAACTTAGATAAAAACTAGACATTGGGAGGGTATATTGATTTAATTTGTGATTTTATATTTATTGTCTTTGGACTTAAGTCCTTTAAGATAATATTGTTAAGGTCAATAATTGCATTCGAAGTTTTGTTTGCTTTGATGTTTGGAACTTTTGTTATTGTTTTGTCCTTAAAATACATTTCATAATGGTTAAAGGTGGATGATGTATTTAAATCCTTATTGACTTTGATGCTTAAGGACCTATAACTATAATATGTGCCAAAATAAACCCCCTAATTGAAGACTAAGAGAGTTTTCATCCCTATATACACGACACTAATTTAAATATATTCCAATAGAGTGAAGTTTTATCTTGGATAATGTATATAAAAATGTATAGAATTTATTTTGAAATAATGGTATTTATGAAATACTACAACATGTATGACATCCAATATATTATCATCCTCATCTTAACAATTATCTCTACATTCACATTGGTTATTAAAATTTGAAAAAGTAGTGTATCCACCATCATTATTATCATAATTTTTATTATATTATTATTACTATATCATTTTCTTTACAACAATGTCATTGATAAAGAAGATTAATATATAATGGGATATTTGTGCTTTTCCTTTCTATTTTTCTTTTCTCATTAAGTCCTAATGATTTATTATGTTGACGAGAGAGTGTGTCAAATCAGAATACAATAATTTGTATGCTATATGAGTTTGCTTATGTAATAGTTAAATTTTATAAAAACGATCATTTAAAAAATAAAATTGATAAAATAACTATTTTAAACTAAAAATTATTATTAAAGATAAATATCCATTGTATAATAATATAGATATAAATGGTATCATTATGTAAAACATGTAATAAATCACAATAGTATAATTGTATAATAGTATGTGAAGCATGTAACAAATCATAATTGTATAATAGTATAGATATAAATGGTAACATTATGTAAAGCATGTAACAAATCATAATAGTATATTTTTATTTGATTCTGTTCGGATATTAAACAAAAGAAAACGAGTTGAATTGTATTTAATAAAACATTTAGCTTTTGGATTTCAATTATTTTTGGACTAGTTTGAATTTAAACACTCTTATTGGAATATATTAAAGAGATACAAAATATTTAATAAATATTAAAATCAATTCGAGTTAGAGACATAAGATTAGTACATATCATTATATATATATATATATATATATATATATATTAAATATTAATACTTTCATTAAAATAATTTATCACTGGACTTAAGTAAAGATATTAAGTGCAGGCCACCCAGACTTTATTTCCAGCCCACCCTTTTATCTTCTTTCTTGAATCAGAGGGTATATATGCAAAACCCTTTTTTACAAATTTGGCCCCAAATAATTTTTTCTCACATTTGGCGTCCTTGTTCCATTCTGTAAAAACCCCTGCTTCGTGCCATTGAAATAAAGAGAAGATTTCTCTCTCTCACTCTCTGTATTCCATCTTCGTCACTACTCGCACTATGCAATCCCAAATTCCTCTTGATTCTGCCATCCGTAAGGTATATTCCTTTCTTCGTTTCTCTTTAATTCAGATTGTCTCAATCCACTTTTTGTTTGCTTATGTTGCTTTTTGTTACATTCATAGCATTGCCCTCTTTCACCTCCTCGATTTGTTTTTCTTATAGTGGACAAAAATTCAACTGAAAGTAGGATTTTTACTGATGAGTTTGTCTTAAATTGTTGGTTCCCCTCCCCCGCTTCATCATTTTCCTTTCCCCCCATTTTTTTTTTTCACTTTTGTTCCTGCTTGTTGGACCTGATGGTCAATCTAAGGAATTATTAGCAAGAATAGATGGTGTTTAGTTTGTTAGTGCTTTCATTTTTTATGGTAACAAATTCTGATTCTTTACTTGTGTTTTCTTTTATAGTGATTTGTGGCGGAGCCTAGGTTTCTGGGCTGGTTTTGTGGAATTTGGTGAATTTTTGTATTTGGGGTGTGTTGGTTGAGTAGAGTGGGTGAATTGGATTGGACTAGTTGGTTGAAGTGTGGTGCAAGTGAGTTGAGATGAGTGTGGTGGGGTTTGACATTGGTAATGAGAACTGTGTCATTGCTGTAGTCAGGCAACGTGGGATTGATGTTTTGTTGAATTATGAATCCAAACGCGAAACCCCGGCTGTGGTCTGCTTCAGCGAGAAGCAGCGGCTTTTGGGGTCTGCTGGTGCTGCTTCGGCTATGATGCACATCAAGTCCACTGTATCTCAAATAAAGACACTAATAGGAAGGAAATTTGCAGATCCTGATGTGGTTAAAGAGCTGAAAATGCTTCCTCTTGAAACTTCTGAGGGTCAAGATGGAGGCATTTTGATCCACTTGAAGTACTTGGGGGAGATTCATGTATTTACACCTGTTCAAATAATGTCCATGCTCTTTGCTCACTTGAAGACTATGACTGAAAAAGATTTGGAGATGGCCATTTCGGATTGTGTTATTGGGATCCCATCATATTTTACGGACTTGCAGAGACGGGCATATCTTGATGCAGCGAAAATTGCAGGGTTGAAGCCTCTGAGATTAATCCATGATTGTACTGCAACTGCCCTTAGTTATGGAATGTATAAAACAGATTTTAGTGGTACAGGTCCGGTTTATGTTGCATTTATTGACGTTGGTCATTGTGACACTCAGGTCTCCATTGCATCATTTGAGTTTGGGAAAATGAAGATACTTTCGCAGGCATTTGACAGGAGCTTGGGAGGAAGGGACTTTGATGAGGTTCTTTTTAGTCATTTTGCAGCAAAATTCAAGGAAGAGTACCGTATTGATGTGTATTCTAATACCAAGGCGTGCTTTAGGCTACGTGCAGCATGTGAGAAATTGAAGAAAGTTTTGAGTGCAAATCTAGAGGCACCTCTAAATATCGAGTGCTTGATGGATGAGAAGGATGTGAAGGGCTTTATCTCAAGGGAAGAATTTGAGAAGCTCGCATCAGGATTATTAGAGAGAGTTTCTATTCCTTGCCTCAGAGCATTAACTGATGCAAACTTGACAGTGGAGAAGATTTCTTCTGTAGAGCTAGTTGGTTCGGGATCTAGGATTCCAGCTATAAGTACATTACTAATTTCCTTATTCAAGAGAGAACCCAGTCGACAGCTGAATGCAAGTGAGTGTGTAGCTCGTGGTTGTGCTCTACAGTGTGCAATGCTCAGTCCTGTTTACCGTGTGAGAGAATACGAGGTTTGTATACACATTTTTTCACATATATCCTCATCCTATCTTTATGTTATATATTGCTGATTAGAATTGAGTTTATGGACTCTAAGGTATGTAGTAATTGTGAACGAACCAAGTTATTTGCTAGATTTATTCTAACAAAGTTTAGTTTCAGCCTTTTTCTTGTTTTTCGTAGTTCCATTTTCTCCTTTTCTGATTTCAAATGACACTTCCTTTACTTCAATTTCTCATAATTATAGAGTCGTCTGCCTCTGTTTCTTGTATTGCTCTGCATATAATTAATGTGATTTCTAATGTTTGTTCAGGTTCAGGATGTTATTCCCTTTTCAATTGGACTTTCATCAGATGAAGGTCCAATTGCTGTGAGGACAAATGGTGTATTTTTCCCAAAAGGCCAATCCTTTCCAAGTGTTAAAGTCATAGCCTTTCAGCGAAGTAATTTGTTTCATTTGGAAGCTTTCTACGTTAATCCAGATGAATTACCACCTGGGACATCTCCTAAAATTAGTTGTGTCACGGTATACTACTTTAGACCATTCTGCTGGTGTAAATCAGTTAAACTTGAAATTATATTGTCTTGTGCTCATTTTTATGTATTTTATATTTTGTCCTGGACCACCTTCTTTCGGAGTAGTTATCATCCCCACTCTTCTGCTTTTCCTATGTTAACTTTTAGATGATCTTTATTTTACTTTTTAGGTACTCAATGATTCATATATATGTTTTAAATTTAAATTTAAATTTAAATTTCACAGTGGTTTTGGTAGTTATTTATCATTACCACTATCAATACTTTTTTGTGGGAGCTGTAATATTCTAATATTTTGCAGTTGCTAATGTCAATATATGCAAGTATCTCCAATCTTTGTGTGACTGCTGTCAGTTATTGGCATGAAGTGAAAAAAGTTACTTTAATGGATCCAGAGCAATTGTAATAGACCATCACCCTATTTCCCAATGAAAGATAAACTTCGTTACCAAATGGCCTGTGACTGTGACTTGTTCTGACATAAAAGGAAACCATGGTTTGTTGTAATGTAAACCTAACTAGGTTTAACAATACGAAAGTCAGACTCAGTTTTCTGTGGATATGCACGCACTTGACTAAATCATTGTTAGGAAAAAGAGGAAGTGCATGTGGTAGATCTAGCATCATTCCATGTGCTGGTAGTTCAGCATCCATTATCTGCATGCCCTAACCCTGAAATGTGCTTATCCATTTGATCAACACTTCTTTTCAGATTGGCCCTTTCCATGGATCCCATGGTAGTAAGAGCAGAATTAAAGTTAGAGTTTCACTTGATCTGCATGGAATTCTCAATATTGAATCAGCTACAGTAAGTAAGAAGTCTCTTTTATCTTTCCATATTTTGTTTTTAGTTTTTCAAAGAGATCTTTGGTCATAATCATTTATTTGGTTCCAGTTGATCAAGGATGACACGGATGATTTGGTTATGGCTGGTAATCATAATTCAAATTCTGATGCAATGGATATTGATCCCATTCCTGACACAGTTGCCAATGGGTTTGAAGATATTACCAATAAGAAGTTGGAATCTCCATGTAGTTCTGTAAGTGCTCATATTTTCCCCCTCTGTTGTTTCTCACTTTCTCGTTAACTTACTGTGAAATCTCGGATGTTAGAGATTTCTTTTAATTTTATCCTATGTTTTGAGCATGTAATTTTATAAGTCAAATGTACGAGGCAATTGCAATAATTTCTGATAATGAATTTGTAGGGGCATATTTATCATGAATTGTTGGTGTTTGGAGTAAATTTTAGTTTTACTATTATGTCATTTTACATGTTGATTGTGATTGTTGTGATTATGGTGATAATTATGATTGCAGATGTGATTTATTTCAGTGTTTGGATTAAGTTAAAATATTTTAATAATACCTTTTTACAGGTTGATGGTATAAGAAAAGATAAGGGTAACAGAAGGGTTGATGTGCCAGTGAATGAGAATATCTATGGTGGAATGACAAAGGCAGAAATCGCAGAAGCTCGTGAAAAAGAACTCCAGTTGGCCCAACAGGACAGAATTATAGAGCAAACCAAAGAAAAGAAGAATAGCTTGGAGTCTTATGTCTATGATATGAGGAGCAAGGTACACATTCAGTGTCTCAACAATTTGTTTCTTTTTCAAAGAATTAGAGGCTTAACCTTTGTAGAGTTAATTAAAAGTCTTAAGTGTCATATTGAGAAACTTGATTGCGTGTAGTTATTGAAAATTGATTTTCATGGCTTTCTGTGGTGATTCGTTTGTAAATGTAAGTCTAAAAAAATTGGTTTCTTTGTAGTCTTATCTGCACGGGGTTGTAAATATTAAATCTGTATCCCTTTTAATGGCCATTGATTCTATACTCGCATTTGAAGATTATGTTTTTGGTTTATTGTTCTTTATGAACTGAAATTTTAAATTTATTTGCATATTTAAATAGCTCTTCCACACATATCGAAGCTTTGCGAGTGAACAAGAGAGGGATGACATATCTAGGAGTCTTCAAGAGACTGAGGAATGGCTTTATGAGGATGGTGTTGATGAAACTGAGCATGCTTATTCTTCAAAACTAGAAGATTTGAAAAAGGTTATTTTTTTCTCTTTTTTCTTTTTGGTTACTGAATCCCTTTTCGGGCTTATTGTTTACAATCTGTGTCATGTTGTAGCTGGTAGATCCAATTGAGAATCGGTTCAAAGATGAAAAAGAAAGAGGGAAAGCTAAAGGGGATTTATTGAAGTGCATTTTAAAGCATCGCACATCTGCAGATTCCCTTCCACCCCAGGATAAAGAACTGGTACAGTAAAAATTAGGCTAATATATACTATTGTGATTATGATGGTGATTTTATCGTTTAGATCAGCTTTAAGTGATGACTTTATTGTTTCAGATCATCAACGAGTGCAATAAGGCAGAGCAGTGGTTGGAAGAGAAAAACCAGCAACAAGAATCATCTCCTAAGAATACTGAACCAATAGTATGGTCAAGTGAGATTAGGAGCAAGACAGAAGAGTTTAACTTGTATGATTTCTGTTTTCCTTTTCAAAACTGTATACTTATAGTTTTCTGAGTCCATGGGACACAACTTAAAAGAGTCTGGGAATAAGTATTAATTAAATTGTAGTAGTATTAGGCAACCAAATCTTTTGATTCATGTGTAATAAAGTTCCTCATAGTTATGTTATGATAATTTTGAGCTAGGACAAAACTTAGATTCAGTCCTTTTAATGTTTTTTCTACTCCAAATTAGAGTTTTTACCTTAGTAATTTGTGCTAACATTTAATAAAAAATATTTATTAGGCAGATTATTGAGGTGAATTTTAATTTTGATTGTAGAACAACACAAATGCCTAAGTAACTAAATCTAAGTTTTGTCCTTTTGATTATACACTAGCTTGTGCATAACACTGTTCATATGGTCTTGTAAACATGTTTGTCTTTTCTCTTCTGATTTTATCACATCATTAACAAATGTCCCTTTTTGATGGTTTTTAGAACATGCCAACACATATTGGGATCCAAGGCTTCTCCATTTCCAGAAGACAAAGACATGCCAGATTCTTCCAATGATCCATGAATACGTTGATGTTATTATTATACCCCACATGAGCTGAAGACCCAAGTTTTTACTGATACCATCTGACAAATATAGCAAAAGAATTCCTTGCATTTTTGTTTTGCAGCGTTTTTTTTATTTTCATAATTTTTCTAATCTATTATGATATGATATAGTTCTTCAAATGAATCAAATAGATTCCACTTTTAGGGGAGAAAAGATTGTGTGGAGTGTTAGTGGCCCTTGTTCATCCATCGTGCTCAGAAATTCTTACAGAATTGATTGGTCAGCCTCTATTGATGTTGGAGTCTGTCGTGAAACTTTTAGCATATAATAAGTTTTTATGCGGCTTTGTGATATTGGATGAAATTAAATCATTATGATTAATACTAGACTGATCACATTTTACTCTGCACAAGTTTCTACTTTTTTTTTTTCTAATTTGTTCTTTTACTTTATTAATTTTTCTTTATATGATGTTCTTCTATGAAGACTGCTATGTTCTGAAGTGGTGCGTAACATTAGAGCTATTTATTTGTTGTATTATTTGATGTATGATAGTTTAGACTCACTTAGCTACTTTAATAAGCATTTTGACTTGTATTGCATATTACTTCCAAATTCTTTTAGCACTAAACAAGTGAATGGTTTTCATATTTTATTAACTGTTTGGACACATTCCCGACTTTATAATTAAGAGATGGCAAATGCTAACTAGTGCATCAAAGTTATGTATTATTGAATACGAGAGCAGGGAGAAACTAAGCTATTTTTTCCATGATTAACTTTAATACAGAGTTATTCATTAATCTAATGGTTCGGTATATTTTTTAGAACTATTGTATTAAAGAAAATGAAAAATAAAAAATTAGGATTAAAATTATATTTAATTAAATTTGAAGTTATTTGTAAATTTGAATGTTTTTATCCCGATCCGTATGTTCAGAATAGTTTCATAATTATTCGCCTTGGAACCTGAGGTTGAAGGAATTTGTTTATGTCTTCTCTCCAATGATTTTTTTTTAGTTTCTAAATTTTATAAAATTTAAGGGATATAACTTTTTTAACTCAACAATTCTTGTTTCAAATTATGATAAATTTTGATTCCTATTTTTCAAAAAATTAAGGGATACAGTTTTTTTAATTCAATAATAAATTATTATTTTTTACGTGTTAAATAATGTTTTAGGTTGATATTAAGTCGGAACACAATAGTCTAAAATATCGTTAACACAAAATATTTTATTAATTGGGTCAAAAAGACTCATACATATTCATCTTTTGAGTTTAAAGATCAAAATGTATTAAAGTTTGAAAAAATGATAAATTCTAATTTTGTATATTAGGAACTAAAAACACATTTAAAATATATTGTAAGATTAATAAATCGTCTCTGTTTTCAATAAAAATTCTCAATTGGGTCTTCAGCTCTTGAGTCGTCCCAATTGAGTCAATCTTTTTTGAAATTTGTACTAAATACGCCATTTACGTTATGTACTGTGAAACGATGTTTGTTGTTGCTGTAATGTAATATTGAACCGTGCGTGTGTAATTTATTTTTAAATTTGAGTGTTATTTACGTGTATATAAGACCTAGTTCAGTGATTATCACTTTGGCCTAACCTTTGAAGAAAGAAGAAGTGCAATGTTTTGACGTTGTGCAATATTAAGGTAAGCTATGTCTGGCTCTCTTTCGTCTTTGTCTTGCACATGTGGGGGAAGTAACGTAGTGGTGGTTCTTCTCATGGTGGTGGGTCTTCTTATTGTGGTGGCGTGAGGATGTTTGGTGTTAAACTCATTTGCTACTATGGTGAGATTGTTGTCTTGAGAACGACAAGAACCTTTAAGAATATGGGCAAACAATTTTGGGGTTGCCCTAAGTTTAAGGTAAGATGTGGGAAAAATTCAGTTTTTGTTCAAAATTTCTTTTATGGCTACAAAATATGATAGTGTAATTCTGGTATTTTGTTGAACAGAGTAGGTGTCAAGAATTAGGTGGTTGCAATTTTTTCCAATGGTTCATTGGAAAAGAAATTAAGGAAGAAGAAGAAGAGAGTCTGGAGAAAAACTTAATTGATGCATTTGTGGTGAAGATGGAAGAAAGACATGTAGTGATGATGGAAGAAAGAGATGGTGGAGAGATTAAAGTTCAGAATTTAGAGAGGATTGAAGAAAGAGATGTGGTCAATATATGAGAAAGAGATGGTGAATAGATGAAAGCTGAGAAATTAAAGAAGGTTGTAGGTAGTTTGCAAAAATGGATGAAGTTGATGATATAGGCCCATTACAAATTATATCAATGTCTCCAACCCATTTATTGTTTTTGTTTCGGTAGGTTTTAACTGCCCCTACTTTTATTTTTGTAGGATAGTAAGCCGAACATCATTGATGGTGTGGGTGTTGAGAGCGAGCACGTAATAAGAACCAATAACGATGGCTTAAATGGTCAATCTAAGTAGAAAAAAGAATAAATTCTGGGTCTTTTGGTATTGGCAAGTTCTTTTTGACATGAGTTCTTTTGTTTGAGTTGACAGAATGTCAGTAATATTGTAGAACACGTGGTTGGAATAGGCTCTTTAAACAATTATCATTATATAGCAAAGACCACCAACCCATGACAATTATAGGGCAATGTAATCAATGAACATGACATGAATTAAATTCTGGACCACATACTCAAAACATTAATATGACAAAAGTGGGTGATTGCAATTTTCTCCAATGGTTCATTGAACAAGAAATTGAAGAAGAAGAGAGTTTGAAGAAAAACATAATTGATGCATCTGCGGAGAAGATGGAAGAAATACATATGGTGACTATGGAAGAAAGACATGGTAGAGGGATTAAAGTTCAAAAATGAGAGAAGATTGAAGAAAGAGATGTGGTCAATATAAGAGAAAGAGATGATGAATGAAGGAAGGTTGAGAAATTATAGAAGGTTGTAGGTAGTTTGCAAAAATGAATGAAGTTGATGATAGGGGCCCATTGCAACTTCATTATATCAATGTCTACAACCCATTTATTGTTTCTGTTTTAGTAGGTTTCAATGGCCCTACCTTTTATTTTTGCAGGATAGTGAGTTGGAAATCATTGATTATGTGGCTGCTGAGACCGGGCACATGAAAAGAACTAGTATCGGTGGCGGAAATAGTCAATCTAAGCAGGTCAAAAGAATAAATTTTAGGTCTTTTGGTACCGGCAAGTTCTTTCGGACACAATTTTTTCTGTTTGAGTTGACATAATGTTAGTTATATTGTGAAACACATGGTTGGAACAAGCTCTATCAATAATTATCATTATATAGTGAGAACCACCAACCCATGACAATTATATAGCATTGTAATCAATGCACATGACAGGAATTGAGTTATGGACCATGTACCCTAAACATTAATATGATAAAAGTAGATGGTTGCAAATTTTCCAATGGTTCGTTGAACAAGAAATTGAAAAAGAAGAAGAAGATAGTCTAAAAAAACACCTAATTGATGCATCTGTGGTGAAGATGGAAGAAAGACATGTGGTGAAGATGGAAGAAAGAGATGATGGAGGGATTAAAGTTCAAAAATTAGAGTAGATTTAAGAAAGAGATGTGGTCAATATAGGAGAAAGAGATGGTGAAAGGATGAAAGCTAAGAAATTAAAGAAGGTCGTAGGTAATTTACAAAAATGGATGAAGTTGACAATAAGGGTCCATTAGAACTTCATTATATCAATGCCTCAAACTCATTTACTATTTTTGTTTCAATAGATTTCAATTGCCCTTTTTTTATTTTTGTAGGATAGTGACTCAGACATCATTGATGTGTGGGTATCGAGACCAGGCACGTGATAAGAACCAGTATCGGTGGCATAAATGGTTAATCTAAGCAGGTAAACATAATCAATTCAAGGTCTTTTGCTATTGGCAAGTTCTTTCTAACATGAGTTCTTTTGTTTGAGTTGACAAAATGTCAGTTATATTGCAGAACCCGTGGCTGGAACATGCTCTTTAAACAATTATCATTATATAGCAAGGACCACCAACCCATGACAATTATATAGCATTGTAATCAATGCACATGACAGGAATTGAATTCTGGACCATGTACCCAAAACATGAATATGATAAAGGTGGGTGGCTCTAATTTTTTCCAATGGTTCATTGAATAAGAAATTGAAGAAGAAGATGATGAAGAAAAAGAAAAAGAAGAGAGTCTGATGAAAAACCTAATTGATGCATATGCGGTGAAGATGTAAGAAAGACATGTGGTGATGATGGAAGAATGAGGTGTGGTCAACATAGGAGAAAAAGATTGTGAATGGATGAATAATGAGAAATTAGAGAAGACTGTAGGTAATTTGTAAAAATGGATGAAGTTGAGGATGCAGACCCATTACAACTTCATTCTATCAATGTCCAACGCATTTATTGTTTCTGTTTCAGTGTGTTTTAATTACCCCTGCTTTTATTTTTACAGGATAGTGAGCCAAACATCATGGATGGTGTGGGTGTTGAGATCGGGCACGTAATAAGAACCAGTATCGGTGGCCGAAATGGTCAATCTAAGTAGGTAAAAAGAATCAATTTTGGGCCTTTTGGTACTGGCAAGTTTTTTCTAACACGAGTTCTTTTGTTTGAGTTGACAAAATATCCATTATATTGCAAAACACGTGTTTGGAACATACTCTTTAAACAATTATATTATATAGCAAGTTCCATCAACCCATGCCAATTATATAACATTGTAATCAATGCACACGACAAAAATTGAATTATGGACCACGTATCCAAAATATTAATATGATAAAAGTGGATGATCATTAATTATACTATTAATATGCATGTTATTAATGTCACGTCTATATTTATTTCATGTAACTTTGGTCAAACATAAACGATGAGTAAAAGTGGTCGGGTCTAGATCTAAAATTCAATATCTCCAAATACCCGATCCGACCCCTTATTTATAGTTTTCTTCTAATATTTTTTAAACATTCACAAACCCTAACCTTGCAGCAGGTTTTTTCAGTCAATGTTTTAGTCCAACATTTCAATATGCATGAGTCATTCTTTTTCCTTCTTTTTTACCAACACGGAACTTGTTTTTTCCATTCTTCTTCATCTACATGGAGGAAAAGTTGCACCTCTCTAAAAATGCCCCACTGTCAGCTTACTCAAAAAGTCGTTGCACCTTATCGGCATTCACCATCGTGTGAAACAACGACCCTCCACACTTGTAGCAATTTGACAAATAAGACATTACAAAAATTGGGTCTCACAACACCATTATAAATTTGTTCAGTCCCAATGCCGACAATGGTGGATCTGTTACATGAGCGTAGATTTGTTCATGGGGCATGTGGTCTTTGGATCTGTTGAAGATGCATGTGAAGGACGTCTTAGGCGACAAAGGCAGCGCAAAGGGAGAGCCAGAAGAGGATGCACAGATATGCTTCCGATGGTTGTGGCCATCAGATAACCCATACACATCCATTGTTAACCATATTTGAAACCACCCGAACACTGATTAACCCCAATTGAAAACTAGTCAGATTTGGTTTTTGATAAGTTAAATTCGAATAGTGTTGGTTTGGTGTGTTGGGCCTGAATTCGGCCTAACCCAACCGATTTTCAAGCCTAATATGAATGAAGATTATTGTATGTGTTTTGAATGTGATAGTTATATCAATGTTGTTGTAAACCCTTGACGTATTGTAATGGGTTGATTTACTTCATGAAATGTAATGTTTCGAAATGAATGAGACAATTTTAGTGCTTATGGTCATTAATTTTAGTGTTGTATATAAACAACGAGTACACATAAAGTAAGGGCATCAACGTAAAGTTTGTTTCTTGACTACCAAAACTAAAGGGCATTCCAACCATTGTGCATCACTACAAAAGGTTCTTGACTCCATTAATAGAGCCATGAAGTAAGCCAAGAAAGTGCATGTTTAAATTAACAGTCTTAAATATAAATTTAGTTTATTCATCCTGCCAAAATAAAAGGGCTTTCCAGCCATTGTACTTAATTATATAATAGTAAAGGTTCTTCAATCCTTTAAGAAAGGCAGAAATTTAAACATGAAACTACTCCAAATAAATGACATTCATGATAGTAAATGTCCACAAAACATCGTAAGAGATGCATAAAATAACTATCTTAAGAGATGCATCAAAATAAAAGAAGTTGTAGTTTACGTGATTCAAACAGGACCCCTTATAGGCTTCAGTTTTTCCCTCATTTGTGGTATGGGTGTTGAGGTTGATGGTACTGGATCTGTTGGTGGTGTTGGCTAAAGTGATCGTCCTGCTTGGGTTGAAGGTTATGCTTCTGTTGATGCAGTTTATTACGGTCCAGATAATGTAGCATTAGTTTCCTTTGTTGCACATGGTGTTGATTTAGACTAGTTTGGTTGAGTGTTATGTGGGCGGGAACTTCGGTTGTGTCCAACAACCTTGTAGATAATACATCTTTTTTTGTAACCTCCCTTTCTTAATTCAGTATCGTCCTTCTCAATCTCTCAAGCCTCTAGTCTCCTTTTTTTTAGGCCTTCATGACACGACTCTTTTGTGTCGGGTCAATAGATTTGGATATGGAATTCTTTCCCAGGCTTGTTGACCATTGATTGGTTAGATGATAGAAGTGTAGGTTTCTTCATATGTTGACTTTCTAACCATTGGGAAATGAAGTCCTTTCCACTTAAATTAAGAAATCTCATTGCAGCAAAGGCGTGATTCAAGGAATTCTACCAATGGTCCACTTTCTGCATGTGCAGTCCATCTTGTCAATGTTGGCAGCAAACTGCTCTTCAATTTGAGATATGTGCCTAACTTCGAATAACTTTTCTGATGACCACCTAGTTTGGAATAAAAAAATGTTATTTACAATTGAGAACCTAATTGAGACTATTTCAAGACAAAAAATGACCAAAGTAAGATACTTAAAATAAAATGTGGAGCACAAAGTAAAACTGACCTTGGTATCCAATATCTAGTTAACTAGTCTATTTTGAACTTTGAGACAGATTGAGCCTTGATGTGAGTTCAACTTTGTTCTATTTTTTACCAATCTTTTCATTATGTAAACCCTAATATCCTCCAACATGCTAATTATGGGCTTACTCCTCTTCTACACTATTGCACTATTTAATCTCTCACACATATTGTTGACTAATATGTCACAATGAGCTCTTGAAGTGAACCTTGACCTTGACCAAAACTTGATATAGTGAATTTAAATCCTTGTAAAAATGCACATTAGATAAAAAAAGGAAATGAATTCAAGATACAATAAATAAAATCCAAGAGTGTGATTACGTGCCTTGGTGAAGTTGCAATCAAATGTTTGAAAGCATCCACATTAACCTCCTTGATGTTCCTCATCTCGATCTCCCAAGCTTGTGGATATGTGGCTCTTGCAACCTTCCGCATTAGTTGATGCAACTTTTTTCCAGGGAATTTCTTTCAAAAATTGGAGTATAAAATTGTTGGTCCACTCTAGGTAAAAGCTCTTGTAGTGTAGGCAAAAGACCCTTACATGTCAAATGAAAGTATTGAAAGTCAGATAATGTCAAATTGAAATGAAAATGAGGTAAATAACATCAGAGTTACACGTGAAATTCACCTTCTATTGGTCTAAAATCAAGCTGCATGCTATAACCATTATTTCCCCACCTAGGTCTTCATGAGTAGCTCTAAGAACCATGTCTAAGAGTCGTTGCTCTCAACTTCTACAACACCATATGCTATAGGTAATATTTGTTCATTCATGTTTCTTCCAAATATTGTTAATAACTCCCCTCCAAATCTACCTTTAAGAAGCATCCATCCAACCCAATGATAGGCCTACAACTTGTGAAACTATCCATGCATGCCTTCAAACATGCACAAAATCTCTTGAAAATTAGGTCACCTTGAACTTCCTCAACTTTGACCTTCATTGTTGAGCCTAGATTGTTCTCAGAAGCTCGTGTATATAATCATAGATTCTTTTGAATTGTTCTTTAAATGAATCCTCCACATTTTTTACTACCATGACTTTTGCCCTATAAGTCATATTCTTAGATATTTCTATATTCCATTTCCTACTTACTTTCTCACGCATGTCAGTTACTTTCATATGTGGCTTTTCTCTAACAGTTTTCTCCATGTGCTTACTTAACCATTTTGAATTCATTAATTTTAGGTTGAAATCTTTGCTACATGTATGAACATCACACATTTCAAGTTGCACAATAAGCACAATAAGCATATAATTTGCATTTTCTAGTTGCACCGACACATTTCATTGAAACTCCCTTCTTATCATTCTTAACAAATTTCAAATTCTTCCCATTTTGAAGGGAATAAGTTCACATAACATCTATGAATTCCTTCTTCTCAATAAAACAAGTTCCTACTTCCCATTCAAATTCATCCATTTTTTTGGCATTGAAAATGTAGGAAACCTACCATAACTCTCTTTAACAAAAGTATCCTCCTGACTATCTAATGCACTAACCAACTCATCAGAATGCCACTCGTTATCTAAAACAGGATTATCTTCAACTTCTACTCCCCCCACTATCTAAATCATTGTCTTGTACTGTCACATCTGGCCTAGAAGACTGTTGTCGTTTTTGTCTAACTTTTGCCTTTGAAGTCCCAACAACGTCTTCTGAAACATTTTGCACTTCACATTCAACATCACCATCCCACTTGTTTTCCATATTACTATCTACTTCACATTCAATGCTAATATCAAGTAGTCCTTTATCATTATAAGTTTCAGATCATCTTCGTGGTCTTCTTCACAACCATCTTCATCCTCTTTTCCACCTACACCACCATCATGCACCTCTTCCTCCATGTCACGTTAATCCACACCATTACCATCCTCCACGTGATGTTCACACACACCATTACCATCCTCCACCTCTTCCTCCACGTGATGTTCACCCAAACCATTACAATCCTCCACTTCTTTGTCAACTTCACCACCATAGTGAAACTGACCACCCTCTTCTATATCTTCTAACCCAGGTTAGCTTCAACCTCTAACTGTTGCTCCCCTTCACCAACACACCCAAACTCAGTACCCTATTGTATCTCTTCTAAACTAGGTTAAACCCTCTCAATGGCCTCTATTATCTCTGGTTCAGTCATCTTATGTACCACATACAGATGCACTACACCGTTTAGCCTGACTAAGTTAACCATATGCATAACACCCTTATCATCTGTCAAAAGTTCCAACCTATCTTCCAACACTGACCCACCTCCTAAAGAGTACCATATGTCCTTAATATGAACATGTCATAACTATTCCAATCCATCTACAACCTCAAAATAACTTCATTTGTCCGGGTCACATAACCATCATGTAGTTTCTCCATGAAATTGCAGTTTCCCATTATCATCAGATACAAAGCTTCCACTTTGATGGACCAACACTTCAAAACGTCCATCACACATCTCACCCTATATATACATATATGCCCATAAATTAATTAACAAATTACGGTCCCTACCACCCACACACCCAAATGGGGGACCACAAGTTGTTCAAATATTTAGACGACTCCTACATGAGTGACAAAAACAAAAAAAACAGAACCCCACCGCCACACCAAATATGCAATGAACTAAAATAACCCACCCACCCAATTAATCTCATAGCACAACAAACAAACCAAATATAAAATGAATTGTACTTAAAGAACAAAATCCACCAACCAAATCGTACGCACAAACCAACAATCGCAACATTTATGGAGTGAAGTCAAATAAAACACCAAAACCCAACAACGAAAACAAACTCACCTTCGCTGGTGATACCTCCATGAACTACAGTTTTGATCAACAACGAACACCCCCAAATGCCCTACAAACTACTTCGATAAACGACCGACGTGTCCAATTCTTCGTCCCTTATCCTTCCTTGCTCGTTCCACTCATCATTTTGCTCGAAAATCGAATGACAAATACCTAATTTGTAACCTAAGCCCAAATTGACCTTTTTGTTTTTTCCTTATTTAACGTATACCATATATTATATTTTACGTCAAAAAACTAGTCCACCAAACACTACCTATTGTACGTCGTTGTTAAAAATTTTAACAATGTTAACAATTTGGGCATATTTAATACATATTTAAAATAAAAAAAATTGGACGACTCAAAAGTCGAGGACTCAATTAAGATTTTTTAACCAAGAGAAGAGGGACTTTTGTGTATGATTAAACTAAAACAAAATAAAAGTTAGTATGATTAAGATTATAAGGTGAAGAAAAGAAAAAAGGTTTAATTACTCGGATGGTACCCACTTTGATACAAGTGTGTCAATCTGATATCCGCTTTTAAAAAAATGTCAATTGCATCCCAACTTTTGAAAAAGTGCTTCAATTAGGTCCCTTTCAGACGGAGTTGACTAACGTCGTTAGTCAACGTGCCACGTGTCAGTTTGTGGTTTTTTTATTTTTTTTTAATCTTTTTAAAAAAAATAAAATTTTTTAAAATTTTTTGAAAAAAAAATAAAAATGCCACGTGTCAGGTCCCTGTGTGTGACACGTGAAATTGTTAGTGCCACGTGGCACTGCAATGCCACGTGTCAGTGTCACTATCAGATGTCATTGTGTTGATTTCGATTTAGTCCTCATATATGTCTTTTTGTTTCAATTTAATACATACTTATGTGTATTTGATTCAATCTTGACTTAATTTTTTTTAATATTTAAAATACATTTTTTATAAAGTTAAAAGTAATTAAGTATAAAATTTTTACAAAAATGAAGTATTTGATATTTATATTAAAATTTAGTGGTGAAAGTCATTTTTAATAAAAAAAAAATTAGTATAACATTCAGACAAATAGAAATTTTAGTTTAAAATTAGTAAGAGATAATATTGTTCTATTTTGGAAAAAAAATAATAACTAACAAAATATGAGTACTTAATAAAAAAGTAATTAATAAAGTAATATGTTAAAAAGTCATTTTTAATAAAAAATATTAGTAAAATTTATACAAATGACAAATTTGGTATGAAATTGAGAGAAATAAGATAAATATTAGTACTTAATTTTGTAAAAATATTTACACTTAATTTGGATTACAAAAATATTTTACTTATTAAAAAATTTGGAACAAAATTGAATCAGATACAAGTAAGTAGATACTAACTTGAAATAATATATATATATATATATATATATATATGACACCGTGACATTTATTTTTATGAAAAATTAAAAAAAAAATAAAAAAAATAAAAAAAACCATATACTGACCATGTAACAAGTTGATTATAGTCAACTTGGTCTGAAAGGACCTAATTGAAACACTTCTTTAAAACTTAAAAGTTGGAATGTAATTGATACTTTTATTTAAACTGTACAAAATTAACACACTTATATCAAAGTGGGTATCATCCGAGTAATTAAAAAAAAAAAATCTCTAAAAAAAGCATTTGACATCTTAAAATATTACTTTAATGTCCAAAACCCTATTCACTACTATCTTTGATCTTTTCTCTTCCTTCCGTTCATCTTCTTCCCTCTATGTTCATCTTCTCCTGTTTTCTTTTCACTGTTTATCTTCTGCATTGGTCCTCTCTCTGATGTTCATCTTCTCCGTCGTTTTTCATCCCTGAGTTTCTTCTTCTGTGTTTCTTGCTGATTTTTCTTTTCTTGTTCCTCCCTCACCCATAGTCTGTAACGGAAACTGAATCGCGAATCACACGATTCAGATCCTGTTCATGTCACGATTCAAGTTACAAAACGATTCTTCAAACGATAAGTATCGCGGAGGAAGAATCTTGTAACTAATAGGGATTCCAATTGTACGATTCTAACTACACTTACAAATTCTAAATTTGGTGAGTATAGTCTGGCAATCGTAAATGGACTTGCCTAATCGTGATAACCAGCAGAGTGTTGCTGTGAAGAAGACAGCACTGAGAGATCTGCAGAATGATAATAAAATCATGGTGCCAACCTCTGTTGGAAGCTCTTCGCTTTTAAAGGATAAGGATCCTGGTACTGAATCGAATAGGGTTTCCGGTACCAAGAGACCCTTTTCTGACCAACCAGTGAACCAGAATCTCCAGCAATCTCCGGGAAATAATGCTGCAAATGGACATCTTGTGTATGTCCGTAGAAAATCAGAAGCAGAAATAGGCAAGGGCACTGCTTTTGAAAATCCAAGTGTTAATGCTTATTGTTCACATTCGAAGCAACTTTGTTGTGAAGAGGAGAATGCTCAACCAAAATCTCAGATAAAGGAACCAAAGGTTTCTTCTTTCCCTGCATTTGCACCTTTTCCCGTGGCTTCTTCGATGAACTCATCTGGAAAGCCTTCAGTTCCTGTTTCTCTTGGGAAATCTTCAATCAAGTTAGCACCAGTTGAGTCCAATTACGTGACAGCTTCTTCTGGCGCTACTCCCACCACTGGTAATCCAAAGGGATTAAAAAATCTGCACTGGGAAGAGCGATACCAACAATTGCAGATGTTTTTGAAGAAATTGGACCAATCAGACCAAGAAGAATATATCCAAAGTATGTCCAGGAACCGTAGAATAGTAACTCAAATGTTTTCTTATGAAGTTCATGATATTTTGTTTAGCTGATATTATCCTTTGCCAGTGCTTCGCTCCCTGTCCTCAGTTGAACTTAGCAAACATGCTGTTGAGTTAGAGAAGAGATCAATTCAGCTTTCATTAGAGGAAGGTAATGGAATTGCTGTTTCGTTTGTTTCCTTTCTTAGAGTTGATTCTGAATGTATACTGAATGTGGGGTGTTGAATTAGGCATTAAATGAACTCTTTATGATCATTCCCTATATATCATGCTTGTGCTAGTTTCAATCAATACGAGTCTGTGAATTACTTTGATATCTTCCATAGCTGTTATGCTTGGGAACTCATCTGTCCATGATGCAATCCATTACTTTGCCATGTTTTCTTTTTCTTTTTTCTCAAATCCATTATTTTATATAGACCTTTAACTTTACTATATGGATATCATTCGTATTGCACTATTCTGGAAGGTAGAACAGAGAAATCAAACATTTGCATTTTGTTGGAGTTGTAGCTGTTAGCATCCCCAACCTGCATAATACTTTCATCAACTGTGTGAAGCTGATGATTTTTCTATGATGACAGCCAAAGAATTACAGCGTGTTGCTGCTTTAAATGTGTTGGGTAAATCAGTGAAGAACTTCAAAGCGCCAGTTGATCACGACGAGTGTTCAGACAAGTTGAAGACGTGATCATGATCTTCCTATTTGGGCTGCTGTAAATTTCCACGGCAGTGGAATCTTTCTGACTTTTTGTTTTGCTTAGAGTTTATGCTGATTCTCTTAAAATCTTCTAGTTGACAGAAATTATCCAACACCTTGTCCACGAAAATTGAAAATGGTTATCTATTGCAGTTTGTGCTTCTTGTATAGATTGGATACCCTTCTTTCTTTCTGCTCTTCTTACATAGCTTACAAAAAAAATTATTTAAGCTATTCGCTTGAATGATTAAGTTTCATGTGTATTTTCATAAGAACCATAATTTTTTTCACTAAATGTATTTCCATAAGAACTTCTGTGAAATTAAACATTTGACAATAAAATTACTTGTTCACCACATACTGGTGTGTGAATGTTAGTAACAACCTCAGGAATCAGAATATCTAAGGATATTTCTGATCAAAATTTTCTGAAGTAGTTGTAAAGTCTCCAATTGGCCTTCATCATGAAGGCAAAATTGATATCTGGAGCTCTTTAAAGGTCAAGTCCTCTAACTGTTACACTTAGTTTGTTATGAGTGATGTACTATTGTAAACAAAGAAGAAAAAGGGAACAGAAGGTTATTGGTTTGATTCAGTGTAAGTGGAAATGTAATGTAAGCTTTGTTGACCTAATATTTTCTTACAGTTGAAAAACATTCTCATAGTTGATAATGGACTATACATATAATAATCCATACAACAACGTGTAATTAAAAATAATAGTGGTTGATGAAAGATGACTAGTAAATTAAAAGGGTAGTTTTGTTAGTTGTTGTATGTGATGATGTAGAAGTAATTGGGGAGTATAATGACATCGGCACCAAAAAAAATTCAATGAAAACAATAAAATCATTTGTAGTTTTACCATATTTGTAATATTAATTTATATTTATCATAAAATCTTACATTTTTTAATACATGAATAGAAATAAAAAAAATAACATCTACATCATTTAATAAATATAAAAATTAAATGATAATAATTTAATTGAAAAATATAATTTTTTTTAGTATTTTATAGAAACAAATTAATAAGATTAAATTAAAAAAACTTAAATTTATATAGACTTAAAACTTTTATATATATATATATATATATATATTAAGAAAACAAATCTAGTCTCGTGTGCTTCGAAGAAATTTAGTCAATTAATTTTATTATAATTATTTTTTTGAATTAAATCATTTTTATAAATAATCTTTTCCATGCATTTTTTAGCTAAATATTAATAGTAGTAATAATTGTAGTAATGGTTCAATGAAAATTATCCCAATCCAAAGTTATTTAAAAAATTATTTATAAAAATTAATAAGTTTTAAGAAAAAATTATAATAAAATTAAATTTATAGGTAGATATTACAAAAATTAAAGACCAATTGTAACAAAGACAAAACTGAGTTCTGAATATGTATTTACAAGGGAGTGAAATTTAGGAAAATAAATTATTTGTTTCCCTCTCATTTACAATTGAAGAATAACTTTTAAGGGAATGAAAAGGATAAGTCAAACATTTCCTCATAATAATATTATCCAAATTTGATCATGATTACACCGAACCATTTACAATTACACCCAACCATTGATCAAATGATGTATAATTTAATCATACCATCTTCCTTATGATGGTAAAATTACTAACACATGTAGGTATTTCTAGATAAAAAATTTGCGACAAATAGTTAGTGTCCGCAAATATTTATTATTTATGGGTAATGGATAACATGTATTTTAAAATCCGTTTATAAATGGGTCGAGTATGAGTATTTGTATTCACGAATATCTATTACATGTAAAAAAATTAAAATTAAAATTTAATATATATTTTATTAATTTAAATTTAACTAAAATTATAATTATATTTTATTAGGTTAAATTTAATTATAATTGAAATTTAATTATTTTTTATAAAATATATATCAATTTTAAATATTTGCTGGTATACGGGTATCCATAGGTATTCCCAGGTTTTAAGAAAATCCACGAGTAACCGCAGATCTTCAAAAAATCTACTGATATTTTTTAAATGGGTACTCAATAGGTAAACAGACGAATAACAAAAAGATTTTTTGTGTGGGTCGGATTGCGAGTATATACTATTTATGTCTGAACCGATCAATTGTCATCCATAACCTTAGTGTTAGAAGATGTAAAGAATTAGTTCAGTAGAATGAATAATGCCATAATTTTATTTATAGTATAATAAGAAAAAATAATATAGCTTTACTATAAATATTTTAATTCGTTAGTTTTATTTAAGTTATGTCAATAGATAAGGTAATTAAAAATATGTTTGTATTTAGTAATTGTCACACCTATTATTGTGTAATTAACTTTGGAAGTTTTTATCATTTTTTTTTTAATTTAACACTTTTAGTAGTTTTTTTTAAAGCTAATTGCATATTAGGGATAACTTTTTCTTTAATAAATACATGTAATTTTTATTAAAGACCAAACATGCACTTAATTATTTTAAATATTAATGTATTTCAAATAAAACTAACCTAATTAGAGATTAATTTTCTTTCTAACCTCCCACAATCGCTCTTAACACTAATTTCTTTCTTAAAATAATTTCTTACAAAACTAAAAAAAAAATGAGAATGATTGTGTTTACATATGGTTGAATAATCTATTATTGAAAAACCTACAATAACAAAATAGATTTAAGGATTTAAAATCATGATCCATCCTATACTACTCACACTTAAGTAATTTTTTCTAACATTTATTTCAAATAATAAGGTTTGAACTAAAACCTTATAAATAATAGTCTATATAAATGATTGTTCTTTTGTTAATTTTTTTAAATATGTTTTAAAATTTTTCTTATGTATATTTATTTATTAATTATTATTTGAATTATTTTAGACATTACTTTTGTTATTATAGGACTGAGATAGTACCTTGTAAACATCTCAAGACTTATTAATGAAATTCTCTCTTGTAAGTGTTAGTCGTCCTTTTAGCTCTCGTCCTTTTGTAGGTCAAAGTGTGGAGAGATACATGCAAAAGATACGCTAACCCTCAAGTCAACAAAGAGTTTTTTTTTTTCAATGTCAAATATCTAGGATTAACAACTAATGACGAAAGTGAGTCTAATTACTTAGGTCCATGTGTATTCATACTATTTTTCTAAGGATCATTACTTGGCATTTTGCAGCCTTACGTGTATTCTGACTTGGTTATAGGCTTGGACCCAATTATGGGCTTCATGAGCATGATGTTGGAGGCCTAATTTGCTGAAAAGTCTACTTAATCTTCAACGAATTCTTCTAAGTTACGTCTATGAGGAGGGGTTGCATACCTATCGTTTGTCGATAAGTGTCCTGTTATTGATGACTTACTTTGTATGGTCACTTAGTTTTAGTGTTTGTCTTATCAAGGTTGTTAAGTGCTTGGTCTGGATTCTTGGACATAACCGATAACTAGGTGGTCCTCATAGGTGTATTAGGGTTCTCATTTTCTTATGGGGTTATTATGTTAAAGGCTTATGATTGATCTTCCTTGGAGGGATGGACAAGTTTCTGACCTCAGGTCTAGCCATTGGCTGGGGATGGTCGACCCTCTGTGGTACAACTTTATTTATTTATCTTTGACAACTACATACATGTAGTTTGTTAATATTAACTTGTGAGACCTATCGCTAAGGGTGGATATGGATTGAATTTTTCAAAATTCATTCCAAAGCCAATAAAATAGATTAAATATATCCATATTAACTCCATACACCAAAGTTGGAATTTTTATCAATCCAATTTCAATTGGATTAAATCTAGATACAATTCACTTTGTTAGTTAGATTAAGTCCAATGAGAACAATTTAATACATGCGTCAAGCTAACTCGTCCCACCTAGGTTCGGTTTATTCGGCTCAACATTCAGTTGGAGCTGACTCAACCTTCGAAAGGGGCTGACTTTTAACCTTCGACTTGAGCTGACTCGGCTTGGCCTAAGGTTGAGGCCGAATCGGCTTAACTATCGGTCGAGACTGCCTTACCTAAACCTTCAGATTGAGTCAACTTAACTTGACCTTCGACTAGGGTTGACTCGACTGACCTTCAACTAAAACCAACTCAGCTCGACATTTAGCCCGATCGACTAGGCTGGACTTTCTACCGAGACTGACTCAACTCGCCTTTTAACCGAGACCAACTCGACTTGACTTTCGATCTAGCCGATTTGGCTCAACTTTCGGTCAGGGCTGACTTGGCTAAACCTTTGGTTTAAGCTGACTAGGCTTGAACTTTGGTCAAGGACTAAGTCTGCTCAACTTTCTAGCTATATAATGCATGACTTTCTAGCTAACATGTGGGTGTGCTCAGGTGAAGACTCACGTTTTCTCGACAATATTAAAGTTGACAAGCTGAACATGGAGTTTATTGAGGAGTAGCATTCCTAAGTAGTCCAAGATCGATTACAGATGCCACCGAGTTACCGAGTGGATCTTGTGAGCATTGTTCTTCGTGCTAGAGGCGCTCCATCCTAATATTTCTCTATAAATTCTTTATAAAGATAATTAAATAAAAAATGTGTAAAATGGTTTCAAAAAATAATATTAAAATTTTAGAACATATTTTAGAAGAGAGACACAACAACAAGAATAAATAATTATGTATTAATAAAACTTTTAATCATTTAAAAATATGTTAGACATAGTTTAACAAATTAATTGTTACAAAATTTACAATTTTATGATATGTGATCATTTTCTGGTATAAAAGAATTTCTAACTAGCTAATAAGTGTGAGCACATTTTAATTGAATTTTAAAATCAATTATCACAAAATTAACAATTTTATCATTAACCACACTCTAGTATTAGATGATATAATCGTGTAAAATATTTATTAACTTTCTCTAAGCTTAATATATGTATCACTGTCACTGTAGTCATTTACAAGCAAAAGAAATTACAATCTTTTTTTTTATCAAGCATACATAAAATTGAATTATTTTTACTTAATTTTATAATTTTTTAAATACCTCACTTTTAATTAATATATGCTATTTAGTTCAATCACTGAAATATGTCATTTTTGTTTACTTTTTTTTAACAAAAGGATATTATGCAATTTGTAAAATTTAACATAACTAAAATGTGAAGTTAATTTTTTTTTTTTTATAAATGAGAATGAAAAACACTTTTTTTTTAATTATTATATATAATATTTAAAGGAAACTGTAAGAAAATAACGTAGAATGGCCACGTTAGCCATTGCTGTTCTCACTCTCACTCGCACTTCTTCTTCTTCTTCTTCTTCCAACTTCTTCTCTCGCACCTTCAATCATTTCACTACAAAGTTCGTATCTTTCAAAACCCCACATCAACGACGTCGTTTCTTCTGTTGCAACTCCAAAAGGGGAATAGCATCTTCACCAGTCACCACCCCTTCCATTTCCGAAAGAATGACCGCACCCTATGGTTCGTGGAAGTCCCCCATCACCACGGACGTCGTTTCCGGCGCCGCCAAGAGACTCGGAGGCACGGCCGTAGACGCCCGTGGCCGCCTCGTCTGGCTGGAATCACGTCCGGCGGAATCAGGGTATGTTTGACTGCTGTTTGGATGATCTAAAATCACGTTGGAGTAGACGCTAAAGTGATTTTAGATAAATGTTTGGGGTCTGTTTGATACAAACCTAATAATGTTTTTGAGAGCTTTATTACTATAAAAAAACACTGTATTTTTATGACAAATGTTCTCAAAACACTTGTAACTTGCACCTAAACATGTTCTTGGTTTTAGCATGATATGTCCTTAGTTTCGTTAGCAGAAATTGATTTAGGATTTAAAATTGATTTTGAGAAAAAAAAAAGTAGTTGCTTTTTGTGTTGAATAGAACAACTTGTATTTATTGACTAATGTTATCTTGTTTTTAGAATAAATAATTACACATAAATTACTTTGTTTCAAAATTATTTGTAACTAAACTCAGTTTTATACATTTAATTTCATTGAAAATTAGTTCTGCAAATAGTCGTCCAAACAGACAAACAAACTAACTGACAAACACCAAGTGCCCCTTTGGCTTATTAGCTTGGACAAAACCCTGATAAAGTTTTAGGTGTTTTTGGTGATGTTTTACCAATAAAGTTTTATATCAAAGTGATGCAATTTGCAAACCTTATTACACGCTGATTACGTTTAGAGCTCTAGTTCTAATTGAATAGTTGCACAAAAATACCCAAGCATTTTACCATTTGGAGTTTGGAGTGTGAAAAGGTGAAAATTTTAAACTCTTGGAGTTTGCAAATTTACCCATTTGTTTTGGCTATTTCCTGTTTTTCAGACGGGGAGTTCTTGTGGTTGAGGCGGAAAATCTGGAAGGTGAGGCTGTGGACATTACACCTAAGGAGTTTGGAGTGAGAACATTGGCTCAGGAATATGGAGGTGGTGCTTTTACTGTTTCAGGGGATGCTGTCTTCTTTGCAAATTACAAAGATCAGAGATTATACAAGCAGTCCATCAGTTCTCTGGGTCAGTATTGCAAGCATAAATTTTCATTATCTAATGCCATATTTTCCAAAACAATGTTATGGCATGTTATTTGACTGGTGGAATGCAATATAGCTGAGTAGTGTGGACTGGAATGATAAGGATATTAGAGTATATTTAGTTGTTTCCATTTCATATTGGCCTATTTGGAGAAAAAAGCAAATAGAAGAATTGGATGGAATGTGATTGAATAGATTCTTACTGGTTTTATTCCATTTCTTCCTATTTTAAATGATCCAAACATCAACAGTTAATGTAACCATCTCAAATTCCTCCAATCCACCACTTTCAGTAAACATAAATGGCATCTGTGTTTGTGCCCTTTGGATTAATATGTAGGCTTACTCTTATATGTCTGTTATATATTGTCATTAATTTTTTTTAATTTATTTGTGTTCTATTTAACTTTGGTTCATCAGAGATTATCTCGAAATATTGATTTAGTGTCATGTCATGTTATCATCAAAGGCATATATAAAGCAATCTTCTTATAAGGGCCGGTATTTTATGCGTTGTTCTCTAACAGATGTGCCTCCCATACCTCTTACTCCGGATTATGGTAGCCCAGTAGTCAGCTATGCTGATGGTATATATGATGGACGCTTTAACCGTTTTGTCACTGTAATGGAAGGTAAGCAGTCCAGAAAAAATCATCTCGTAGTCTTATGTCAGAATGTTCCTGATGTTTTTATTTGTTAAACCGTTTATTTATTTGGTCCTAAATGTTTGAGTATGTTGCTAGATCGTCGAGAGAGCACTCAAAATCCATCTACAACAATTGTATCTGTAGCACTTGGAAGCAAAAATGTTCAGGGTAATAATTCTTTGTTCTAGTGAGTTTATTCTGTGAAGAGATTTAATGAATCCTTAACGATGGCCTGTTTGATGAGAAAACATTTTTTATTTTAAAACTGCTAAAAATATTTCAAAGTTTTCTTTGTTTCCTGTTGTCAGTGATTTATATAGGAAATGTTTAAAGCATTTTTTTTTCTTTCTTATTGCCATTTCGTATACAAGTATTTGAAAACATGAAATAAAGTGAAATAAGGTGTCATTTTTAGTCATTATTTTTGAAAATGATAAATGAAAACAAAAAGCACTGTCCCAAACCAAACCAAACAGGGGGTAAATATTTCGTTATTGCTTGTTAAAAGTTTTCATATATTGGGTAGTTTCCCTTTCTTGATGACTGTTTCATCATTATTATGTCTAACTAGATTGTGTGACATTCAGAACCGCAGGTACTAGTTAGTGGAAGTGACTTCTATGCTTTCCCACGTCTTGATCCAAAAAGTGAAAGAATAGCTTGGATTCAGTGGAGTCATCCATATATGCCATGGGATAAATCAGAACTTTGGGTTGGCTATATTTCTGAAAAAGGGTGAGTAGAACTCTAATAAAATTGAAACTTGAAAAAGTTAAGTTTTCTTATCATGTTGGTCATGTAATTGAAGTCACAATGAAATATTATTTAAGTTCATGTATTGTGTGAGCTTTTATTTTCTTTGTATTGATTACTAATCTATTTATGATACAGTTTCTTTTAATATGAACAGCTTATATTTTTTGCAGATATTCAGTTCTTTTCTGAATCACACAATGCTAATTTATCACTCGTTGATTAAATTGATACTCTTCATAATTTTCATGGAATTTTTTCTGTTATGATGATTCACAGATTTTGTTTCTTCCGGAAGATTTTTCCTGTTTCCATCTATTTCCGACACTTGTTCTGGATCTAGTTTCCTAGTTCCATATTATAGTTGGAGTGGCTGTTTTTGTATTATATGCCATGTTTCAACTTGAAGCATAATCATGTTACGGTCTTATGCAGAGAGATCTACAAGCAGGTGTGTGTTGCGGGGAATGATCCTGCACTTGTGGAGTCCCCAACTGAGCCCAAGTGGTCTTCTGATGGTACATAAACATGACTTTGTAATAGTAGTTCTCAAGATTTTAATTTTTGTGTTCTCTTAATATCATCAAGTCATGGTAACCGCAGATAATGGGATAGGATCCTTCATCTGATTAATTTATGATATCTTGGGGCATTTACTTGCGTTTTATTTTTCCTTTTCTTTTCTTTTTTTACTTGTTTGAATCTGTTTTCAAATATTTGTACAGGAAAGGGAGAAATAAAAGTGTTATTTTTAGTTTTTGTTTTTCAAATAATTTATGGGTTCTGTTATCATTGAATGTTATTAATTCAGAGTTTACCCATTGATTTGAATGGGAAGCTTTGTTATGATCTATGTGTGCATTGTGGTTTATTTTACTTTTAATTGAACAGGGGAGCTGTTTTTCATCACGGATAGGGGAAATGGTTTTTGGAATCTCCATAAATGGGTAATTCTTTCACTTTTTATTCCCACAAAATCATTTGTGTCTATAGTGGGCTTTGATTGACTTTTGATTCTCTAATTTCTACGCTGATAAATACACATTATACTCTGGATAATTTAACATGGAAGGCTCAGATGTATATTTTTGGTGGCTTGATGGATGCAAATTGTTATTGTGTTAATTGTAAATGGACATGTCAAAACAGGTCAAAACTCATTAGCCAACCTGGCTTACCACGGGCTCAAGCCAGGTCGGGTTGAGAAATTGAAATTTTTCGTGTTAGGCTCACTTAACCCACAATCCACTTATTTTAAATAACCTATTTTTATCTTTGAACCAGCAAAAGAAACCCTAATCATTGTATTTATTTTTATTTCTTGATATATTTGAGACACTGCAAATTTCAATAGCCGAACAAGGACAAAATTGTTTTCCATCTTACAAATTTGAATATTTAAAAATAATTAAAAAAATATTTTATTTTTATATGGGTTAGTGAGCCAACCTACTTAACCCACCAACCTGTGATGGGTTGAGTTGGGTTGTAAAATTTCTGGCTCACTATAAAGTGAGTCAAGTCAGGCTCACTTATTTTTAACCCAACCTGTGATGAGCCAATCTGTATGAGCCGGGTTGACTCACTTTGTCATAAAGTTCATTGAACAAGTTTATGTTTTGTAATATAGGTTCCTGACTGGGTGAATTTCACAATTTATATTTGACTTCTTTGAGGCTGATGTCAAAGAGAATCCTATATAATGGATAGTAATCAGATTTTACAGAAAGCTAGTGTATGAATTTCATGATTTTTTTCCTGGAATTAGTCAGGCTTTGAATATCTTTCTGCCTCAACATTTACGTAAAACCTGTTAGCAAAAGACTTTCAACATTGCACAGTATTGCAACAATTACAGAAACTGATCTTCAGCAAAAGAGAAGAAGTTCAATTAACTCTTACAACACATAATTACAATATTACAACTTCTCCAAAAAACAGAAAACATAACTTCCAATTAACCAACTTTCTATGAGTCAGCATATAACTCCTAACTGTTTCTTGAAACTGAAATAATACTTTAAAAAGTGAAACAAATAAAAAACAGAGAACACTCGTGGAGTCCTAAAGCAAACTCCTAACAAAACCATGTTGTGAAAAACAGTAGAGGTGTTCTAGTTGGCTTTTTTTGGGCATTATCCAATCACTGAGGTTAAATATCTATATTATTCTTTTGTCACAATAGAATAAATTCTTGCTTTTTAATAATTCACTTTTTATATGATAATCTGTTCCTTTGATTTGTCTTGGATTCCCTTGTTCAACAACCTGTTCATCCTTGAACTGTTTTAGTTGGAGATGCGATATGATCTAAGTATTTAGTTGACTGCTTTTCTTTTTCTTTTTCTAACTGATTACAGATTGAGTCTGAGAACAAGGTTTTGCCTGTTTATTCTTTGGAGGCCGAGTTTGCAAGGCCATTGTGGGTTTTTGGCATGAACTCTTATGAATTTCTTCAAAGTCATACACAGAAGAACTTAATTGCTTGCAGTTACAGGTAATTCTGTGTCTGCTACTTGAAAATATCTTGCACTCTTGGGTCCAATCTCGGGCATTCAATCAAGGTTTTGGTTGTGTTTGCAGACAACAGGGGAAGTCATATCTTGGAATTATTGATGATGTGCCAGGCTCAAAACTAACTCTGCTGGATATCCCTTTTACAGATATAGAAAACATTGTAATTTTTAAAATTGTTTCCTTGTTCTTGTTTTTATGGTCTAAATCAATTCTTGAAATGCATTATCAGTCTTATTGTGCAATCACGCTATTGCAGACTTCTGGTAATGATTGCCTTTATGTGGAGGGAGCGTCTGCTGTTCATCCATCATCAGTGGCCAAGGTGCTTCCTTCTTCCCCCTATTATTCACGTCAGTTATTTCAATGCATCCCCTGATAGCTGTCTTACTTTTCAGGTGACTTTAGATAATGATAAATCTAAAGTAGTTAACTTCTACGTTATTTGGTCCTCCTCACCGGATAGTTTGAAGTATAGTCCTTACTTCAGTAAACCTGAGTTGATTGAATTCCCAACTGAAGTTCCTGGTCAAAATGCTTATGCATACTTTTACAAACCATCTAATCCTGATTTCCAAGCTAGTGCAGAAGAAAAGCCTCCATTATTATTGAAGAGCCATGGTAAATCTTGATCTTGTATACTATACGGACTGATCACGTTCTATTTCATAATCTAATTTATTTGGCTAATTAGATGCTGAAAATCTGTGGAGTGGGGTCTTTCCTCTGCAACCATAATTTATGTGTAGTTTGTTATCTCATGATCTATGTACTTGAAAATTGAGAAAGGATGACCTTTAAAATGTTAAAACTGTATGCTAATATGGCTGAACATTATGGAGGTTATGGATGGATTGTAATGAAACTGGCAGTACTAATTTTTATTTTACATTGTTGAATACATACTGACTTTGGTTTAGCTCTGTTCATCAAGAAATGTTAATGAGAAATTGATGCCCACAATAATATGCCCAAACCATTCTTCCTCTAACTTTTCCTGTATGCCGAAGTCTAAATCTTGTAGTGTCTAGTTTCTTAACTTTTTCTCGGACACAATCTTTTGAACTCTCTAAATTGTGATGTCCATTGCCTTAAAAACATTGTTACACATGCATGGGTTCTTAGTCTAATGATTTCACACAGCACACTTTTATAGGCTCATTGTGTTTGGATATTTCAGGAGGACCAACTGCTGAAGCACGTGGAATTTTAAATTTGAGCATTCAGTACTGGACTAGTCGGGGTTGGGCTTTTGTTGATGTTAATTATGGTGGAAGCACTGGTTTGTTTCTCACCTTGCCTACAAAATTATATTCTGATTTCTTAATTACCTATTCTTTCTCTCCCATATTTTTATTTTATGTAGTTAGAACTGGAAATATTTTATATTTAAGTTTATTGGTTGTTTTTTGGCCATCCTTGGAGCTTAAGGTTATTCAGTATTCACTATTTTAATTTGTATCATCTGTTGCGTGTGTTAATCATATCACTCACTGAAAACATGGAACTCAATTTGTCTGACTAGAATGTTCTTTGGAAGGTTATGGCAGGGAGTTCCGTGAACGGCTTTTGGGACGTTGGGGAATAGTTGATGTCAATGACTGTTGTAGTTGTACTACATACTTGGTATTTCTGTAATTTTTTCCCTACATTCTGTAATTGAAGAATCTGTTGTAAGATGGGTAGTACAATACAATCTCTTATGTAGGTTAACAGTGGAAAGGTAGATGGGGACCGCCTTTGTATTACAGGGGGCTCTGCTGGTGGGTATACCACCTTAGCTGCTCTTGCTTTTAGGGAAACTTTTAAAGCTGGTGCTTCTCTGTATGGTGTGAGTGAAACTTCTGATATGCTTTTCTGCTACAATATTCTTCTAAGCCATTACTTCTAAATTATAATAATCCCTTTAATTTCTTACAGCTAAGATACTAAACATGTACCTTTCTCAGCTAGCTTTTAATCAAAATGAAGTTTAACAATTGTTACAAGTTTAACAAAGAATAAAAGTTTTAACAATTGTGCTTACAATGGAATTTATTTGTCAACTGGTGTCTCAAACAGGTAGCTGACGTGAACATGTTGAGAGCGGAAACTCATAAATTTGAATCTCATTATATCGATAGACTGGGTGGTAAGTTAATAATGAACCATTTAATGTACTTATAATTTCTTTGGTTTGTTTTCTTTAATTTGATTTGATGCTCAATCTGTCTTAACTGATTGTAGGAGGTGAGAAAGGGTGCTATGAAAGATCACCAATCAATCATGTTGACAAATTTTCTTGTCCCATAATTTTATTTCAAGGGTTGGAGGACAAGGTTAGTAACAATACAGTTAAAAATGTTCTCTTTGACATATTTATTGCTTAAAGGATTTCGGGGTGGAAATTGTTAGAATTTAATGTGATAAATATATATCTTTTGGTGTACAATGCAGGTTGTACCACCAGAACAAGCTCGCAAAATTTACCAGGCTCTAAAGGAAAAAGGTGTGCCAGTTGCTCTTGTTGAGTATGAAGGAGAACAACATGGTTTCCGAAAGGTATGCACCACTTCAAGTATTTACCTTTTAAACTGACACAGTGATTATAACCATTAACGGGTTTGATGCAGGCTGAGAACATTAAGTTTACACTTGAACAACAAATGGTCTTCTTTGCACGATTGGTTGGACACTTCAATGTTGCTGATGATATTACTCCCATCAAAATTGACAACTTTGATCGATAATAACATATTTAGGGTACTGATCTTCGCTTTCTTTGCATCCATGTTGAACCAAATCTTCTTTTGCAGGTCTGTTTTTATTCTCTTTGCCAAAAGTTTGCAATTTGCAGAGTTTCTACTGCATCAAATTTTCATTGGGGTTCAATTTAGTCTATAATCTTGTAATACAGTTTTGAGTTTATATTTTAGACCTTTACTGAAAGTTACTGACAAGTTTGTTCTCGATAATATATGCTCTGCGTAAACTGTGATGTTATTAACTTGCAAGCTTAATAATACTATACTATTCTGCATTGGTTTTATCTGATCCACCGGTACCACACAATTTTCGTATCCAATATCAATGGAAGCATCTAATGTAGTAATACTTTTACGATGGTATTAATTTATAACTATGTATGTATTTTATTTTATTAATTTTTTAAATAAATGTATTGACGTGAATACGAATTGTATCCATTATAGACAGACTCCAAGATATCAAAGTGAGTGAAAAACAATTGTTATCCGCTAAGAGTAATTTAACTTATTATGATCTTTTAATATCCGCTAAATTTAAAAAACTATTTGAAATTTCAAACATGATGAATTCCAATTTAGGTTACGTTCAGGTATTAAAAATATATTTAATCCAATTTAATATTATTACATTTTATAAAAAAATAAATAAATTAAATCAAATAAAAATTAAAACATCTAAAACTAATCTAGAAGGAGAATACCATAGAGAAGAATGTGAGATTCACGAGTCTATGGAGTGTTGCTTTGCGTCACGAAATGGCAAGCAAAGAGGGATTGGAGAGGCGACGTCGGCGGCAGAAAGAAGGGGTGCAAATGATTGAAACATAAAGCCTAAAGGTGATGTCCAAAACCGACCAAGAACAGCCTCGAAAAGTGGCGTAGGAAGCAAAATTAACGACCAAGAACAACAAGGAAAAATGGTGGTGCAGGGAGCAAAAATAACGACAAAGAGCAGCCACGAAAAACGGTGGTGCGCCAGAAAAATGGCAGTGGTGGCGCCGCGAACAGCATCAAAAGCCTACCAAGGATGAAAATGAACAGCTAGAGACAAAATTGATGGTGGTCCGACGAAGAACAACGACATCCAAAAATAAATTGGTTGTGTTAAGAGAGTTGCTTTGAATGATATATATATATATATATATATATATATAATACACACTTTCTTTCCTTTTTTTCTCTTCTTTTTTTTCTCTTGTGATTGTTTGGCTTATTATCAAAGACGGTCCTTTTAAAGAACGAAGGGAGTCACGACTCCTCATGTTTTCTTTTTTCTTTTTTTATTTATATATATTTAAAAAATACTTTTTATATTATTTTATTATTTATATTGATTTAGTCTAGAAAAAGTCTTTTAGAATTATAAAATTATGTTTTCTTCCTCTTCTTTTACTTTTTTCTTCTCCTTTATTTGGCTTTTTTTTTTTCAAACCTCTTTTTCTTACCTCTTCTTTTTATCTTAATTTTCACCATCAATCTCTCATTATTTCCAAAATCAAATTGCACTAAGGCAAAATTAATGAGTTAAAAAATTTTTTGGATCGAACAATTTCTTCTTTTGAATAAGTTTATTTTTTACTCATTCTTTTGTTAGAAGCAATACATTTTTCTCTTGTATGTGATTTTTCTACATTATAGGCATATCTCTATTTGTTACAAATTGTTGGAAGTCCCAAATCGACTAGAGATAAGGACAATTCTCTATATATAAGTGGGGTACAAACATCATCTTACAACCGGTTTTGTGGGGTTACATTAGACTTAAACTTCACTTCTAACACATATAATAAAATCATGATCTAATTATTGATCGAACTATTCTTTGTGTAAATGGTGTTATTTTAGGTTTTGGAGTTGTGTAAGAGAAGAGTAGGCAACAAGCTTTAGTTCTCATTCAATTTTTGAAGATTTTAAGTTATTGAACGAACGTATATCAACATTTTGACTAAAGGTAATTTTCTTTTTTTTTTTAATATATTACTATTGATGATAAACTTTATGTTTCACTTTCGTATATATTATTGTCCTTTTTGTTAGATTCTATTATTACATGTGTTTGTTTTGAGTAGAGAAAATGATGAGAAAAAATGAAAACTTTTTTTAATTAGAAAAAATAATTTATAAATAAAAAATATAACTTGACCCCCTTAAATTTTTGTCCAAGTTTCACCACTGCTTATCATGAAACTTAATCACATCTTCAATATACATTTCCTCTTAACACAACGATTCTGCAGTTATGTTCAAATTATGTATACCATGTCAATTATTTATTTTATGTCGCAAATTTGAATATTTTTACTCCTTTTTAATATTTTTATTTATTGTGTTTCTTTTCTCACATGAGAATGTTTAACTCTCAATTTAAGTGTTCAATAATTTAAACCTTTCATTTTCTAGATAATATGAAACAAAAAATCTTCTTTATTCCTCTTATTTAATTTTTGTTTCATTTGAATAACTCTTTTGTTTTGGTAAAAAAAAATTCAATATCTATCAATAATTCAACTAGATTGATATTTGAAAAATTTTCTTATTTTTTATCTTATCATACTCTTAATTATACATCTGTTTTTCTTTGTGCGATTTTTTTAATGCTCTATCAAATTGTTTCTAAGACACACGTTTGATTATTTTTATTTATTTTTTAATATTGTTATTTGCTATTTATTTTCATCATGTAGAATATTATATTTTTATGTTTTTTATATAATCATTTTTATTTTCTAATTAATTGTGCAATGTTATAAAGAAATTTTTACTATAATATAAAAATTTAATATGATTGGCATGAATTATTTTATCACTATCTAACATATATTGAAGTTCAAAAGATCATAGATAAATGTTAAATTTAAATTATTATTAATTTATTCTTACTTCTTTTGAATGATTTTGTTCAATTAGTTTATTTTAACTTTTATTAATGTATAAGAAAAGATATTTCCTTAGAATTTAAAGAATGGGAGTAAAGAGACATTTAAATTATTTTTAATTTGAACATCTATTTTTCATTTATAATTTTTTTAAAATATTTTTAAATTTTATCATCTAGATTTCATTAACGTTTGAAAATTTAATTAATGATTTGGTTGTCATACATTTTTAGTTGGTGCTCTAATTTAAAATGTATACAATTATAATTTCTTTATAAATATTTAATAATGTATACCTCCTTTTGATATTGAATATTTGATAATATTATGTTTTTGTAGCCATAATATTTTACTATTTTATAAAAATTAATTAATTGATATTTCAAGAAAATGAGTGCAGACACATATACAAGTATATACATGTTACGCGGTAGGAATGAGGATGAAACAAAAACTTGATACTGGTTGGAGTTAAATATAATGATGAAAATGAATTTTTTTCTTTAGAGATGGGTATGAGATAATGAAACTCATATCCGCCATTCTTGTTATCCCTAACTAACTTTGACTTAGCATATATTAACTAAAATAAGTATTAAAACTAAATAAGTCAATATTGACTTAATAAATACTAACTAAAAATATATTAAAAGTAAATAAAATTGCCATTAATATTGACATTAATCTTATTTGTTTTTAATATTTAAATTAGTATTGTCAATGCTAAGTTATATATTACTTTTAAATTTGTATGCATTTTTCACAATTAATACGAACTATATATTATTTTATATCTAAAACCTATAGATTTAAATAAGACAAATCTCCTCATCCTTAATTTCCTTTTATATATATATATATATATATATATATATATATATATTTATTGTTTTTTTCATTCATATTCATCCTCTTACTCATCTATACTCATTTTCTTCATCTAGATTAATCTCTTTCATCTTTACTATTTTTTTTTCTATCCACACATATCTTTAATCTACATTCATTCCATCATCTCCTTCATCTAAATTTCTCTTCTTCATCTACACTTATCTTCTTCATCAATTATATTTTTTTCTATCGTTTTTTACTCAATTTTTTTATTCATACTTTTTTTTTCATTCACATTCTTCTCATTATTTTATATTTTTTGCCACGTTATAATGTTTTTATGAAATCATCGGTTAATTCAAATAAATATTAAAAATAAATAAGTTAGTGTCGATTGCAAATGATAACTAAAAAATTATTAAAAGATAAATAAGGTAGTGCCAGCTGACGCTAACCTTAACAATTAATATGAATGGTAGGACACCCTAATAGAAAAGTCACAAGTCTTAGCAACTACGATTTAAGTGCTGCAAATCTATGTCTCATAGCACAAGCTATCTTCCACTCCTTGATACTGGCCAAACCTTCAATAATCTTCTGTCTGACCCTTATATATGGTATAAACCCTCTTTCTGTCATCCCTGTTGCAACCTTTGCAGCCAAAACATACTCGCATTTCTCCAAACACCCTTCGATCACTAACTCATAACTTTCAAATCCGACAGAGTTACCCTCTTTCTCCATGAATTCAATAATCTCAACAGCATTCCATATTTCCCTGTTTGCCCGTAATGCTGCCAACAATTTCACCAGTGTTCCCTGCCCTGGGGTTAAACCATATTGCACCACCATTTGCTTCATCAAATCCTGTGCCTCAGTAGTCTTTCTCACTCTGCTCATGGCACAAATTACAGTGCCATAACTATTTGAGTCTGGTATACATCCAGCCCCTCCCATGCCCCGAAGGACTTTAACGGCTTCCACTAGTTGGTCAACAGCACAGAGAGATGATAATAGATAATTACAAGTCCCACAGTCAGGAGTATATCCAATTGTTTGCATCTCAAGTAAAATATCAGCAACAGATTGGGAGAGGCATCGCCTCTCCAACCAAGCCGATGAGAGGAGAACACGAGTCTGAGGAACCGGAAGGCAACCAGACCGTAGAGTCCGTTGTAGGACAGCAAGTGCAAGGGGGAAAGGATGAGAGCTTTGAAGAGTGTAAGAAAGAAGATAGGAATAAGCTAGCTGAGGCTTGGAACGTGGTCTGATAGGTATAAAAGATTGCAAAATTTCATCAACAATTTGCACTCGTAAGTTATGAGGCAATGAAGAAAAGAAAGAGAAAGGATTTGAATTTTGGCACGACTCCAAGGAAATGAAAAGGTCAGGAAGTTTAACATAGTTTTTCACTTCTACTTCCTCTCTTACAGCATGCTCAAGCTTTTGCAATGAAGACACTGAGCGAGCTGAAGGACATCGGCTCAAAAAAGGCCGGAAATGAAGAAGAAATCTATGCTGCAATGTTGCTCCTATTACCATTCTTGATCAGCTAATATTGTATTGGAGCGCCTTCTGGCATGAGAGAAATGAAACCTGAGGAAATTTGCAGAAAATAACTTAGTGCATTAATAGGGCAAAAGGGTGTGAGAAAAAAAAAACAAATTGATAGATATGGCCAAGCATTCACAAAATAAAATATAAATATCTTTTTTTTTACAATTATGGTTTCTGGATGTTTTACATGGACATAATCATGCATTATTTAGGTGATCGCAGCTGAAAGCCCTTGTTTTTCAATCCATAGCCAAGAGGTAGTGTGTTTGAATTATGACCATCTTATATAGCTTCTTCTATAAATTGAGGAGTCACTGGATTATTATTAGTAATACATAAATGTGTGTACATTTACCTTATTCTGTGCATATAATAAGACAGTGCAAATTATGATTCAAATATAATAATGAATGAAAAACAGTATCATATTATATGTACATATACCTTATTCTGTGCCTTAATATTAATGGAGTAAGAACTTCTGTCTTTTACCTTGACACCGAAGGATTTGAAAGTGTGGGGAAGTTCAATGTATATGATGATCGGTAATTGCTTTTTGAGCATGCATGCTGTTTTCTGTGTTGAATGGTGTGTTGATTTTTTTATTGGATTTCTTTTGTATTTTCTTTTGCAGCATATTTGCTCTGGCAACTGTCTTGAGTTCTGTACTTGTATATGATTTGCCTAAGACGGTTTTGCTGTCATCTTCCAATTTCTTGTTTATTGCTGGTGTTTTTATCTTGTAATGTAAAATGCACAAAAGAGTTGGTATCAGGGATGCTTTTAAAGCAAGGATGCTGAGTATGGGTTGGAGAAAGGATTTGGGAACCCATGAAATTGAAGCATGTGCACTCATTAAATAATTTGTGAAAAACAGAATAGTAGACAACTTACCTCACTATTAATAATTTGATGACTGGTTCTAATAAATAGTACCATGCAAGGTTATCGAACTAGCGGGTTGACTCGTAAATCCCAACGAGTCAACGAGTCATGACACTGTTGACGAGTTAACTCGGAGTTAACTCGCTGACTCGTTCCAGACTCGCGAGTTTGAGACCGAGTCACCGAGTTCGAAAACGGGATGAAATGACAGAAAAACATGTCGTTGGCATTAGGATTTTAAACCCCAACGACCCAAATCGAAAATCCAATTGTAAGCAGAGATAGAAGCCCAAATCCCAAATCGAAAACCCTAATCGAACGCTGACCTATTTCGTGATCTCGAGTTTGAGCTTCATCGCCTTCGACGCCGTAGCTCCGCTCGTCCACGTCACAGTTCCGGTCGCCTCGCGTCGCAGCTCCGTCGGGTCTCTGGTTCAGCGGCATCACTGTTCCCTTCTTTTCTTTTTCCTCTTACGTTGTTTCCTTTTGCGTATGCATTTCCGATTTTTTTATGCAGCACCACGGTTTTGCTTTTTAATTTCTAAAACAGCACAGTGTTCCATTATTTACTTCAATAATATAGTTTTATTTGTCGGTGAAAATTCAGTATCGTGGTATACGAATTCTATTTTACAAAATTTAATTTTCTTTTATTCCATCTGAACTGGGTTTTTCATTATTTTTTTTTAAATAAATAAGAATTAAGATTTTTGATTTTTTTAATAAAATATTTTTGAAAGTTATTTTTTTTTGAAAAATGTTACATTAGAGGTTAAAATTATTTTTAAAAAAAAATTGATTTAATAATGTGTTTTTAGTTATTTTAGGTATTATTTGAAACAATAAAAAATAAAAAAAAAATTATTTTTTTGAATTTGTTGATTTTAAAATAGATTTTGTATTGTGTAGTAAGTTATTTTATGTGCAATTTGAAAATATAAAAGTCAATTTAATTTATTTTTTTTTTTACTTTGTTGATTAATTTTCTTTTTATAATAGTGATTTTGGAAAAAAAAATATGAATTATAATAAAGGTAACTAAAGTAAAAATAATTAATATATAATGTTTAATGTGATGTTGTATTATTTATTTTTTTAATGTTTATTAAATATGTTAAATTAAAAAAAATTGTTTGAAGTACGAATTATTTTTTATTTATATATTTATATTTTGATTTGTTTATAAGAATTTTATTGATAAAATATTTATTTTTACACAAAAATAAATAATGTAAAATTTATTGTTAGAATTTATAGTAGGTATTAAGTTTAAGGAAAATGATATATTAACATCCATTTATTGAGAACTTCACTCACAACTTGACGTTTTATTGTGACTTTCTATTTTTTTTAATTTTTTTCAATTTTCACGTTGGTTTTCTTTGGAAGGAAGTGAAAAGAGAAAAAACAAAAGGTGAAAATGCAAATTGGAAGAGAAAAAGCAAAAAGTGTGAAAGGATGTGTGAAACCACTGGGCAGTATTTTTGTTTACCCATGGCTACATAAGTGCTAACCTATGGTATACATTTTGAACATGTGTGAAAGGATGTACAAAACTTATTTCAATCTTCACTCTCTTCATTACCAGTGGAGAGTATATGTTGGTGAGTCAAAGAATAAAATTTTTGTAATTTAATTAACAACATATGAATTCATTCCCTATGTGTCAACCCGTGACTTAATAAATGGTAACCCAGGTGCAATGTTTTGCACGTGAATTTTTTCTTTCTTCAATAACTTCAATAGTGACACTTTCATGCCTTGAGTTCATATGATAAAGTTAAACCTTCATACTCATATTCCTTCAAGTGAGTCTAGTTTGCCCCTATTTGTTGTTTGGAAAAGGAAAATAAAGGTGTATATATTTATTCTTCACTACTAGTGTGCAGTATTTTTGGTTACCCATTGTTACATAAGTGCTAACCTGTGGTATACATTTTGAACATGTGTGAAAGGATGTACAAAACTTATTTCAATCTTCACTCTTGTCATTACCAGTGGGGAGTATATGTTGGTGAGTCAAGGAATAAAATTTTTGTAATTTAATTAACAACATATGAATTCATTCCCTATGTGCCAACCCGTGACTTAATAAATGGTAACCCAGGGGCAATGTTTTGCACATGAATTTTTTCTTTCTTCAATAACTTCAATAGTGGCACTTTCATGCCTTGAGTTCATATGATAAAGTTAAATCTTCAGACTCATATTCCTTCAAGTGAGTCTAGTTTGCCCCTATTTGTTGTTTGGAAAAGGAAAATAAAAGTGTATATATTTCTTGTTCACTACCACTACGCAATATTTTTGCTTACACATGGCTACATAAGTGCTAACCTATGGTATACATTTTGAACATGTGATTAAGGATGTACAAGATAGGAATTTGAATAGTTCTCTAGGGTGTTGATGCCAAAGTGTTCCATGTCGAAGAATTGACAAGTGTTGTCCAAATTGCAGGGTGAGAGGAAATTTCTGAATTAAACATCTTCCTTGGCACATTATGACAAGGGTAATATAATAAATCAGCCTTGGCACCTCCCAATAAAGTTGACAAGTGTTGTCATAATTAGAAGGTGAAGTGAGACCATTTATTTCAAATATGCGTTAGCTTTTACAATTGTCAAACTAAATTTCTTAATTGGCACGTTATCTCAATTGAAGTATATGTCACATTTTACAAAAGTAATATAATAAATCAGCTTTAGCATCTCCTAATAAAGTTGACAAGTGTTGTCATAATTAGAAGGTGCAAGTGAGGCCATTTATTTCAAATATGTGCCAGCTTTTACAATGGTGACAGTAAATTTTTGAATTGGCACGTTATCTTAATTGAAGTATCTATCACCTTTTAGAGGAGTAATATAATTTATCAGCTTTGGCACTTCCCAATAAAATTGACCAGTCTTGTCATAATTAGAAGGTTCAAGTAAGGCCACCTTTTACAGTGGTGAGAGTAAATATCTTTCTTGACACCCTATCTAGGTGAAGGTAGTCAATTCTATTTAAGGTTGTTGTTCCTTGGTTTGAAAGTTGTGGAGCGCTCTAGTATAATAAGTAAAACTGGTTTTATTTGAGGAGTTGAATGCATATAATTCCTTTAATGCTGCTATTGATTTCGAAGATGGAAGATTCTCTTTATGTAGATTTCCAAATAGCGTTACTCTTAACCATATGTGCATCATCATAAGAAGTCATTTAATGGGACCATCTGAGCCCCCACTCAGCCATCTTTGGTACCATGTCCCTCCTGAATTTGTTGCGCAAGGCATTATGAGTTCCTTTTTATAAGGAATGACGAAGATCTTCAACATGCCATTCAGTGGCACGCAATGATGGTCCCGACAACGACAATATCTTTTTATGTTAACTTTATGAAAGTTGAGAAGTGTGACAACTTTGTTCATATTAAGTTTTCTTTTATATGTTTTAACATTATACTTTAAGATGATTGAACTTGTTCACTTTATCTACAGAAGTTGTTGTTCACTATTTAGCAATGAAGCATTTGGAATGATTAAGTTCTTGCATTACTGATATGCGAATTTGTGTTAAACATGGCAAACTATTACAAACACATAAAGATGACCTAATACATATGTAATACAATATTAAAGTACATATTTGTCCTTTTAATCACCGTAGTGGTGTCTAGTTCCACACCGAGGTCGACGCCTATTTCTAGTGGGGTTCCTCCTATGCACTTCAGGTCTAGGTTCTTCAACCTGTGAAGGTTGTCGTTCATGTTCCTCATCAGGTTCATGATCATCATTTACAGCAGATGATGATGCTTGTGTGTAAGGATTGTGGACATAGTAAACTGAGTCTTGTTGTGGCTGATGCAGACCTTCAAAGAAATTTGGACTTTGGGGATATGTATGCAACCACGGTTGTGCAGAAGGTGGTGTTTCAGCATAAGTTGCAAACATACTTGGTATGCCTAGTTCTGAGTTTGGTGAAACTGAATTCCTTGTTCCCTCCATACCTTGTGGTGGAGGAGGAGTGTTTAAGTCATGCGTAGTTTGTGGTGGTGGTGGGACATTTATCGATGTTGATTGACGATGCATTCTAGGATCATTTAACATTTGTGGAACTGACAAATATAAACATAAGTTTGAAGTATACCATGACATGTACTCCATTATGTGTTGAAGTGGCCCAAACATCCGTACTCCATTCAATGTAAGGTCACGCCGATTATTCCATACATGTATCCATTGCGCCTGTCTAGTAACCCAGTTCTCATCTTGCCGCCCCTCATGTCTAATTTATGTAAATGATCAAGGTTGTTGGGTTCTTCATGGATCTCCTGTGATAGGCGAAATTGTAACTTGACCCTATTGGACTGGTGTCATTCGACAATGGCAAAACAAATTAAACTTGTGCATGACGTCCATATTGCTTGGTCGCGATATGCTCCAACATCAATGATAAAGCCCAATCCCTCATAAGGAACCCAAATAAACTACAACAATCATTGAAAATGTCACTCATTAAGTTACAACCATTTATCGGTATACAAATCTAAAATGTTACCTGATTTTGTTGCATGTGATCTATCCTTGCTCGGTATCCGACTAAATCATTGTGGGGGACATTTCTGTAGTTCAGTACTTGACCGCCGCTCCATTGGCAAACTAGCGGAAAAGTTGGTGGAACTCTTGAAATGGGTGCAAGAAAAGGCATGTGAAACCATGCCCATGATTGTAACAATGAAGCACATCCACCCATAGTCCTTGCACGTGCATCGGTTGCTCTGCACATCTCCCTGTACAAGACAGCCAAACACGCTGAACTCCAACTATATCTACGGGTTCTTCGAAGATTACTCAAGTAGTTCAAATACATTAAATGTACTTTATTCCCAGTTTTATCGGGCATTAAAACACCACCTATCATTCCTAATATATAAGCTCTAGCATGTGCATGAATGACCTCAATACTAGAATTTTCATCTATAGGCAACAAATTATCCTTTAACCATTTCAGTTTTATCATAGAACCGACAATGGATTCCCCCTTTACTGGTGTTAAACATAATAAGGTATCACACATCTCGTCCCAATCTAACATAGTTGGACCAATGATAGGGTGTCCGTTAACACAAAGACCCAATTGAAGTGACACATCTTCCAAGGTTATGGTGCATTATCCAGTTGGAAAATGAAATGTGTGTGTTTCAGGCCTCCATCTTTCAACCAAGGCAGTGACTAAACCATGGTCAACCTTTAGATGTCGCAATTTAGCCACACCGCCAAACCCTGCTTCTTGTATTACAGGCACAATACTTGGATAAGGTTCAGGCATTAAGTGACAGTAAGACGACACAATGCTCCCTTCTGTGTCCTAAACCAAATAAATAAAAGATGTGATTATTTTTAATAATTACATTTGTAAATTAAAAATGCAATTAACATACCCGAGCAAAAATGTATGTAGCCATGTGTTGTTGTTGTTTCCACAGCAACATCTTGATTAAATCTTTGTAGATTTGGTGACGATAGCTTGAATTGAAAACAACAACATTCAACATTTATAGACGACTCAACACTTGCCAAGGAAAAAGTTAGTCGTTGGATTACACAAACGAATCACATTCCTTACACGTTTATTGCACAACATGATGGTGACTAAAGTCTGCCGATGTTGGTGACTAAAGCATGCATGATGGTAACTAAAGTCTGCATGAGGTTGACTAAAGCCTGCATGATGGTGACTACACAATGCAGAGACCTTTTCAGAATTATGGCCCAAACAACGAAATATTTGTCAATACCAACATATTTTATTTAATTTTACATAAATTAGGTTCAGAATAGGTGCTCAGTACTAATAAAGGGTCATTAATGTGAATCTGATTAGGGATTAATGTGCAAAGACAATAGGTGCTTAGTTGTAAAAGAGGGTGTACATCGAATTCAAGTGAATGACTTTTTTAAAATTTTTTTGTTGTGTTAATGACAATAGTGTTTTATGGGATTGAACCAATGACAGAAGTTTAAGATACAACAACAAATATTAAACCATAGATAATGTCCTTGAAAAATAGGTACTTAGTATTTCAATAAAAGTTCCATTACACACAAATACTTTGTTTACATTGCACACACTTAAGTCTTTATTGGAAATTAAGTACTAATGACAAACATTAGTATACATAATTTTAGGACTTCCATAAACACATAACGAACTAAGCCTTAGTCATCGACATTACTGGTTGAAGCTGAGGTTGTTGCATGCAAATTGTCACCTTCAGCAGGATATAGGGTCACAGAAAGTTTCATTGGGAGATCATGTGGGAGTGGAAGGAAGAAAGCAACCATGTCGCGAACATCATCATCCGTAAGGAGCTTAATTGTTTCATATTGGTCCCAACGTCCTAACACTGGCTTGTGAAACCATACATCTTTGACTCTTCTTCCTTGACTGCAACAACGATAGCTTGTAATTTCTTCTTTCAACATTTGCAAATTCATAGTAGTTGACACATAAAAAGCACAATTAATGCGACCTTCGTAGTTAACAACAACAAGAAAACTATTGTGAATGTTATTTTTGTGATAGAGCACCATCCTTGTTTCGGTAATAAGTAGTTATGGTTGTGAACTGAACGACCTAATAATTTATAAGCGGATTGGTTACTTGATGGTCAAAAAAAAATGTTGACCCCTAGATTAAAGTGGGTTCACATGACAAAGTAAAGTGGGATAAAGCCTGATTGGAATTCATCGTGCAGTGTGTATATCAACTGTGTCTGTGATGTTGCTTTCACGTGATGACATTGACTAGAACATATAACTCATCAGGTGTAGTGCTTTTTATTTTAACCTGACATATCACATGCGAAATAATTAAAGCTGCAACACATAATAAAAATCACTACAAAACAAACCACTGTCAAAATGTCATTGGTTGATCAGCAAAGTGGATCTAAATCTTATGCGTTCGATTTGTCTACTTTGAATCTAAACCATTAACATAAACAAACAAAAATTGTCATTACTGTATCCCACACTAAGCCAATCAAGCTATAAATAATGCCCTTCATAAATTCATTCATCAATCCAATCAAGTCATTGCGATATCACTCCTACCCCTCAATGACATCTACAGTATTCATTGTGTTGGTGTACTTCAATGGCAGCATCTATGCTGAAGATAACTATTCAGATACATACATTAGCTTCAACACGGTATGGGTGACCATAACAAATACTATGACGATGTCCCAACTTAAGCAGGAAATCCTCAACGAATTCAATGGTGCAACGTTGGACGACTATGAAGTCGACTTACATTACAGGTTACCGATCTTCATATCGGGCGACATTACACACTATTGATCTTGTACGATGTGTGAAGATGATGATGTTGAGTCCATTTTTTACATGGGAACGACAAAAGCATGTCACCTTCCAGTTGAGATAATGGCCTTTATTACAGCAAGGCATAGAAATGCAATCCCTGAGGAAGTTTATTTTGAATTTTCTAATAACTTCAACATGTCCCTCAACTTAGATTGAGGTTTATATTTTCTTATTTAAAGTATGTAATTTTATTTATGACGTTCTTCTTCATCAAATGTTTATGCAACTTTTAATTTTAATGAATTTGAACTTACATAATGGGGATGGTGAAATGCTAATCTCTTATAAAATGTTGTCAAGTCACATGCTAACATTAGAGGTCGTGTCTGTCACATGAGTTCATAATAATTTGTGCCACTCACATGGGTACATAAGAAGTCGTGTGAATCACATGAGTACATAAAAGCTCGTGCCACTCACATGATAACATTAATTCTCGTGCAAGTCACATATTCACATAGTAAAAAGTCACATGATAACTTTAATTTCGGTATAAAAGACTACCATCACTTTCTAGAGTCACAATCTTAATATTGCAATTTCTCTTCACTCTGAAAAATCATCGAAAGTCAGGTTCAACCGCAACCTAAGATGGAAGGGTCAATGTTTGTCTGTGTATACGACGATGGAGAAATCGCTAGTGACGCTCAAACTGGTGCCTACTTTGCATCTGCAAAGACAAACATGATCTGCATCCATAGAGGTTTCAGCTTATCCAAACTTATTCGCATAATCATGGAGAAGGCAAATAGAGATCCAAGGGATGGAGTTTCAATTATTCACTTTAAATTTCCGACTAAAGTTTGTGGCCAACATGTACACAACCACTCAGATCCAAGATGACGACGACTTAGATGGCGCTTTCGACATGATACATGCCACCCCAACTGTTACATCTATTGAACTCTGCACCACCTACAACTCAGGTACGAGACCTTCTGAAAATATTTCTTTAAAACACATTTTGATGCACATCATCCACATCCAAACACTGAACCACAACAACAACTATTTGACCTTAACACTACCTACTTAGGGGATTGGGGAAATGATATACAATCATATACCGAACTACTAACCGGTCCTTCTACCTCAAATATTTTTCAAACTCCCGCACATCACAACACCCAAAGGTTCTCTCCTCCAGTTATCGTAGAAGTTGAAAACCTATGTCTACCTACATCATCCTTAGACGCGTTTAGTGAAGATGAGGACAATATACTTTTTGATCAACATGATGACCATGACCAAACCCTACATGTCCACCCCATACCACAACAACACCCTAACCCTCAGAGACATGTCCCCTATAACCCACCACAACACTTTGAATTATATGAAGAATACAACCAGACCCCACACCAGGATTTTCCAAACGCATATGACCACCACACAATGTTGCATGACAACTTTGAGCACGATGTTGGTACACTAACCCAAGGAATGAGGTTCCAAACAAAGGAACAACTTCTAGATGCTTTAAATAGGTACCACATAACAAACCATTGCACCTACAAAACCACACACTCAAACACAACAAGGTTGAGGGTGCAATGTGTGCAACACGTATGTCCTTGGAAATGTCAGGCAATATTATGTACAAGGAACCAAGTGTGGAAAATTAGAAAGGTTGAAGGTGTGCACACATGTGCCATACAACTCATAACGCAAGATCACAAACACTTGGGCTCAAGAATAATATCTCAACATGTAAGACAAATGGTGGAGTCAGACTCATCCACACCAATTGCATCCAGACCTCTATGGGATATAACACAACCTACAAAAAGGCATGGTTGGCGAAACAACAAGTAATTGAAGATGTGTACGGAAACTGGGAATAGTCTTATAACCGATTGTCGTGCCTATTACAAGCCATGCAAACTTATTTGTCTGGGTTTGTATACAAGTTGAAAACCAGTCCAATTACAAATGGGGAGGAGGTCCTACAAAACCAACAACACTTTCGAAGAGTGTTATGGACATTCAAACCATGCATTGATGGCTTCCCATTTTGCAAACCAATAGTGCAAGTGGAGGGAACCTTCCTTTACGGAAGGTATAGGGGCACCCTTCTAGTAGCTGTTGCATAAGATGGGAGAAATAACATTTTCCCCATTGCATTTGCTATAGTAGAGGGTGAAATCGCCGAAGCTTGTTTTTTTTTCCTTAAAAACCTAAGGACACATGTTACGCCTCAACAAAATTTATGCTTAATGTCAGACTGCCACAATTCAATCAGTGCAGCATTCAACAGACCTAATAGTGGATAGACTGAAGGGAACTGCGTACAGGTGTTTTGTATTCGACACATTGCACAAAATTTTACAAAAAGATTCAAGAATACCACTCTGAAAAAGGACCTCGTCAACATGGGTAAGTTATTACATGTAAATTTTTATTTTTCATTTCTTTGGCTATTAATTATTCACACCCATTATTAGAAAATAAATTATTCTTATAATTATATTTGTAGCGTACGCATTGACGGAGCCACGTTGTAACTACTATTACAACATCATTAGAGAAGACAACTCAGAAGCAGTAACTTGGGTAGACTAAATACCAAGGGAGCAGTGGTGTCTTGCATATGATCAAGGAAGAAGGTGGGGTCATGTAACAACAAATCTGGCGGAAGCAATAAATTTTGTCCTAAAGAAGACAAGAAATTTGCCAATTTCATCCATAGTATTGGCCACGTACACCAGGTGCAACACATACTTCACGAAAAGGGGTAGGCAAATAACTACAATGGTCAATGTTGGTCATGTGTACTCTGAATATGCGACCAACTTCCTACAAGATGTGGACTCTAAGTCAAACACGCACCACGTCGTTGAATTTGATAGAAATACCACAAGATTCAGAGTGGAGGAGATGGTGAATCCTAGAGAAATACGTCCTGCAGGAAAATTTGTAGTCAGATTAGATGAAAGGTGGTGCAATTGTGGAAAGTTTCAAAAAATACATCTACCATGTTCACATGTTATTGCAGCTTGCAAGCATGCACATCACGACTTCAACATGTACATAAGTCCCCATTATAGGCTGGATGTCGTCATGAAAGTATATGAAAATTTATTTGGCGAGTTAAGACACGAAGAATATTGGCCACCATACCAAGGACCACAGGTTTGGCCTCATCCTGCCACAAAAAGAAGCGAGAGGGGTCGTCCTAAATCAAGTAGAATTAGGACTGAGATGGACATTAAGGAAGGAGACAATCTAGAACTGTTCCTATTATAAAACTGAAGGACACACAAGAAATCATTGTCCTAATAACCCTGCACTTAGATGATCCACATCAACCACTTAGTTTATGTTGTACTTTTAATTGTGTTCAATAAATTTATACTTGATTCAATTCAATGCTACATCTTTTCTTATTATCTTTTATTGTTACTTATTTTACATAAACCAAAAACAAGTAACAAAATTATTTAAAATACAATAATGAAATGATTTTAAATTATTTTAGTTATTTCCTTCATTTTTAAATTATTTTTTACAATTTTTCAATGTTTATAATATACAAATTTTAAAAATTATCCAAAACTAAAAGATAACTATAATTTCAATATTTATAAACATCAATTAAAAATAATTAATACTACACAAATTATAAAAAAACTAAATTAAATTTACTTTAATATTTTCAAATTACACATAAAATAACTTACTACACAATACAAAATCTATTTTAAAATCAACAAATTTCAAAAAGACAAAAAAAAATTATTTATTTTTTCATTGTTTCAAATAGTACCTAAAATAACTAAAAACACATTATTAAATCTATTTTTTTTTAAATAATTTTAACCTCTAATGTAACATTTTTCACAAAAGAAAAATTAACTCTTAAAAATATTTTATTCAAAAAAATAAAAAATCTTAATTCTTATTTATTTAAAAAAAATAAAAAATAAAATAAAAAACCCAGTTCAGAATTCGGGTCCCTGGGAACCGAATTCTCACTTACAAATAAAACCATGCTATTGAGGTAAATAATGGGAACAGGGTGCTGTTTGGGAAATTAAAAAGCAAAACCGTGCTACTGGGGTAAAAAAATCATGCATTTCCTTCTTCTTCTCTTTCTCCTTTTGGAAAATGATATTTTAATCCATTTTTTTATCCATTTTTAACCCATCACTCTCATCACCCTTAAATTATCTATTTTAATTTTTTGTAGTGATGTAATGATCTAAAGATGATGAGAGTGGTGAGTTAAAAGTGGGTCAAAAAAATGGATTAAAGTATCATTATCCTTCTCCTTTTACTAAACATTATATCTTGCTTTTATTTTTTCATTTCATTTTTTTTATTTTTCTGACTTTTATTTGCTGCTGTTATATATATATATATATATATATATATATATATATATATATATATATATATATAAAGTTTTTACCCGTACAAATACACGGGACTATTTAAAATATAATGTTTTTTGTTATATAAATAATAATAATATTTAAAGTTAGAAAAAAATGTGCAATAAATTAGGATTTTTATATATTTTGATTTATAATTTTAGTAAAAAACTTGTATTATTTAAATTATATAAAAATGATGACTTTTTTCAAATATTTAAAGTTGTTAATAAACATTATAAATGAGATACTAATGAAAATATTTATACCCAAAATTAAATTAAATTAATATTTATTTATATTATATTTAAAACTAATATTCTTTAATTGATACTCATATTTAAATTTTATAGATAATTAAAATATATTAGTTGCATAAAAATTAGTTTAACATTTATTCACAAAAATATTTAACAATTATGAAAATAATTTTGATATTTTTGCAGAAGTAATGTATTTACTTAAAGGAAAATTATTTTTCAACAATTTTTTTTTATAATTTGATGTATTATTTTTTAAACGGTCTTACAGTTTTTATTTTTTTATATTTTTAAATTAATTAAAATATGTCATCTCAGATTATAAAATAAAGTTGTCAAAATATACTTGTCTAACATATCATTATTCTTGATTAAAAGTTCCTATTTAAATAACTTCAATATTTGTGTGGGAATAATGTATTTTGTTTGGTAAACTAAATCAAAATTTACTTTTGCTTTTATAAATTTATTTATTCATTTAAAATGATATTCTAAAAATATTTAAGTTCATTAATATAGATTAAAACTATAATAATAATAATAATAATAATAAAACACATTTTATTTTATATATAGTTTTATGAAAAAAAAAATTAAATATACAATAAGTAAGAAAAAAATATCACACCGAATTAATTAAATGTATTTTAAAAAATATATAAAATAAGAGAAAGATTTTATATTTATATAATTTAATCTATTGTTAAAACAATATATTTAAAATATACTATTGAATAATCTTGAAGAAAAATAATGTTCATAATATGCTTTGTTTTAGGAAATATAATATCTCTACAAATATTTAATTCAAATTCGTTTATAATATTTACTGTATCAAGTGATTTACTATTACAATATTGAAATCGCAAATTAACGTGACAACAAAATTTGAATATAACAAAAATAAAATAAAACATTAATACAAATGAACATAATTGATAAAATATTTAAAAAATAAATAAACCAATAGCTTGAATTGAATTCTATAAGATTTTTAAACTAATAATTTACTTAAAGATTTTATTTATGTAAAAAAGACATATCAGGGTTCTTCACGAGTGCGGAAAATAATATTGGTTCTACCCAGAATATGATAATCCGTTTGGCAGTGTCGTCAGGCGACTCATGTTAAAGTAACACAATTTCTGGGTTATTGTCATAAAAATCGTCTAACGGTGAAGAGTTGTCGCCAGGCGATGCACGTGGTGTTCTGTTTACAAAAAATACTATTTTTTGTACTTTTCGCACATCAGGAACCACCAGTCGCCACCTTCCTGACTTCTAGGCGCTAGGCGCTAGGCGCCACCATTTTTCTAGTTTGTGCAGTTTTAGTAAAATTACATTTCTCAATTCGTTAACCGTCCGATTTAGGTGAAATTTTGACAGGTGGTCCATAATGTGTAGTTTTTCACTTTGAACGATGGAGATTTGATTTGGAGTTCAGTAGCTAGAGATATATGTTACTCATTATTGCTGGTTTTGAAGTCTTTACAATGCATAAATAAGCTCTTGACAATTTTAAGTAACTTCTAATGAAGCATGATTGGGTTATATTGTAAGTCTCTATGAATTTGAATGTTCCTTTGGTTAGTCACATGTTTAGAATTGGTTTATTGGTGAATGCATGTGTGTCAATATAAATTAACTTGTTGCATAGGAGAGGCAATAATGCTATATTAATTTACATTGGTGCATAGGATTATGTGCTTAAATTGTCAAAGTGATGCTGCTTTATATTTGTTTGAGCATACGTTATTCGTAAGTTGGAATTAAATGCTAGCATGGATTTAAAGGGTGAAATATATATATATATATATATATATATATATATATATATATATATATATATATATATATATATATATATATATATAT